>Ga0099824_1002502_pt1 | contig 26886 bp, 17 predicted proteins | sample SiratrowhiteBW_FD_76837 | JGI IMG/M metagenome (GOLD analysis project Ga0099824, IMG submission 76837) | Root nodule microbial communities of legume samples collected from California, USA - Siratro white BW | ecosystem: Host-associated > Plants > Roots > Nodule | place: USA: California...
ATATATTTATATTATATATATATATATATATATATATATATATATATATATATATATATATATATATATGAAGATAAAATTATATATACTTTTTCTCATTTATAATTATAAAAATATAAAAAAATAATGATTTTGTAGAAAAAAAAACTCTTAATAACTCTAATGTAGCTCAACCACAAAATTAAAAAAAGAACCCCTTTCAATCATTAGTTTCGGATTTTGGAATAGAAGGTTGGATTCGCAAGATTTATAAACAGCACAGGTAGGAGCAATCTTGATCAGAAAAGTAATAAAAGAAATGACGTTCTATCCAAATGAAATAAGAAAAATCAAATAAGACAACATTTTACAATCCCCACCTAATTTTTTATTTTTAAAATAAATTAAATTAAATAAAAAAGCAGGGTAATATTGTTATTATGGTAGAGTATATGACAAGAGAGTCCCACCACGAAGAGATGTTCCCGAATGGCGCGTTCTGACGAGAGAAATTGATAAGCGAATGAAACGGCCGAGACATTGTCGTTTTGTTAGTAACCCTTTTGTCCGAAGCACGCTCGCACAAGTAGCGTGCGATAAAGACATGAAGGAGAGTGTGTGAATGAGTGAAATGAGTGATGAAGTTGCACAAAAACTGAACTGTATCACTGTCAACAACACTCCCACCAGCATTAAAAGCTCTCAACCCCCTCACCCCACTCTTCTTCCTCTTCCCTTCTCCACTCACCTCCTTCTCTTCCTCTTTCCTTTCAAAATCCTCTCTCCGAGATCTCTTTCTCTCTCTCACTTTCCGCATGCACGCCGCTTTCGTCGGCTAGATCTTCCACCGCGTTTCATGGATCCGGAAACGCACGCTCCTGCATTGTCTTCTCTCTCCTAGGGTTTCGCATTTCACGTTTCGCGCTTTTTGCGCTTTTCGAGCGATGCGTTCTCTCCCTCGCGCTTCGGCCTGCTGCTGCCGTATCCGTCATGACTGCCGTTGCCTGATGCCCTGCCGGAGGCACACCGATTGCTGCTAGCTATTTCAGCCTTCTCTCTCCTCCTGACGATGCTCAACGCCGGTGTCGCATGCGGCTAGAGAGAATGCCGGTGTCGGTCGTCTTCATCCTTACTTTTCTCAACTTGCTTTTCTCTTCCCAAGGTACTTTTCTTTCGCTCCTTCATCGTTTCGCTTTCTTGATTTCTTGATTTTCTACTGTACGTCGTATCAATTAAAATTGAAGTAAATGTGGAGAAATGGAAGAACAACTTAACTTAATGAGTGTGTCTTGTATGGTTCTTTAGCTCTAATTCTGTTCTACTGTTGTTTTTTTTTTTTCTCTTCTTTGCTGGCATGTGTGCTTTGTTGATGAGATGTTAATGCTTTCTCTGCGCTGACTGGTAATTAATATGTAGCTGTACCCTGCCAGTCTGGATTTGTACATTTTTGCTAGTTTTAGTATGGTGTTAACTGAATTCTTGAATGTTCTAGTTTCTTTGTGCTGTGTTTTTTGAATTTTAGTATGTGTTGTGTTTTGCTAAATCAGTTACTAATTTTGGCTTTGTTTCAATACACTTATCCACAAACACTTGTAGAAGAAAATAAGAAAATAAAATAAATTGAGCTGCTATCATAAGCTCAAATCAACCTTTGCAAAAGTGAAATGGGAGAGTCTCTGTGAAAGTTAAGTGTATAAGTTTCTTTTAGCTTGAGATAGAAGCTCAAGTTATTTTGCCTCCATTCTGTACATGTGGCATATCATTGTTTCTCCTTAGCATCTCTTATGTCGACACAACCTGGACTGACTTCACTTGCCAAACCTAATTTTTTAATGCAGCATTATGTCAGATTCTTTTTATTTGGTCACTGTATGTTTTTTCGTTCATTAGGTATATAGTTTATTTAGTATTTTAATCCAATAACTCTTTTCCATTAAAGCTGAACTATGACAATTTGATCCATATGCTAATATACCCTCACGACATCTATCTTCTATATGATATACGGTACTAAACCGAGCATTGAAATGCACAATCAAGTAACACATCTTATTCAGCTTCTCAATCTTGAAGAATGAATTGAGTGATCTAATCCCTTTCTATAACTATTTCTTTGTGACTAGTCCGGTTATTGTGCGTTGAGTCCCTGTTACGAGTTGCTACAAAAGAGTCATTTTGTGAATTGGTTCTTTTCTAATATGTTGCGAAGTATTTTGAGTATTGGCTGAAGTCTTGGAATACTGTAAAAAATCTTTCCCTCTTTGATTGATAAGCTTCTGTCAGAATGAATCCAATGTAGTATTTATGTGTGCTTATGCTCCATTATATGTTGGATTTTACTCTTTTTTGCTGGTACAAATGGTAAGGGAAAGAAAAGTAATCCCAATGTAACTGCAACCAGGAAAATCCATGGAAAACATTCTCTCGTACCCAGATTGTCCAAGACTCATCATGTTGAGCCCCTCATTTAGCTAGAAAATCTACAAACTGGTGATTTTCCTAGAAAACATACTTCAAAATCACTATCACACTTCTGCAATTAATGAAAAGAATTATCACTTGCATTTTATTTTCAGGATATTCCTAGAGGTCCTCTATGGATGTTATTGTTGAGTGTAATGTATGACATAATGGTTTCTTTGCATGCAGTGAAGTCGTTCTCTTTGAGTGTGTCATTTCCTTCATCAGAACAAGCTAAAATGTGGTTTGTTAAACCTTCTTCTGGACCTTCTTCTGCTCCCATTCCATCTCCAAATCATCAAGGTATATTATTTTATGATATATTTGAATAGCTTTTTGTTTTAACATAAATTAGCTTTGTGTATAAGGGCTAATATTCTCTTATTTTAGGTCCTTACATGACTCCAAGACAGAGACATCGTTATCGTCGCCGTCACCATCACAACATGAGACCTTATGTAGTGGCTCCACCCCCTTCAAAAGACCAAGGTAGCTTTTGGAATTTAGACAATCACCCCCCTTTCTCCTTACACTTTTGAGGGCAGAAATAAGGTAATATCCACACCTTTGAGTGGTGGTCTTCTCTTTTCCTTAAAAAGAGAAGCTGATCAATGGCCAAACGGAATTCTGGAGAATCTTAATATTAAAATAGATCTTCTTGATGAAGGTTAAAGTCAAAAGTAGATTGGAGGGGAGGAGTTTTTTATTTTTAAGAAGAGAAACAAAAATTTGGCCAAACACTACTTTATTTATTATATTTAAGCAACTATTGTTCTTTGCATTTTTGTAGTTATTATATTTTTTTTCTATATATATTTTTCTGAACTCTCTTTCTAATCAAATAAGATGATCAACAGAAGTGACTCTCATTATGTCATAATCTAAATTCTATAATTATGTTGCTTTCTCAGTTTTTTTAGTGTATGTAAACCATGGTAAGACTAGGGCTGGCAAAATGGACTGAGCTTCCAGCCCGCCACTAACAGGTTGACATTTTAGACCCGCCAGGCTTTGACTGGTGGGCCAGAGGCAGGGCAGGGTGGGTAGGCTGTCCTACTGTCCGTTTTTTTATATGAAAAGTTAAATAAAAATAAAGTTTATAATATTACATTTTTTTTGTATTGTATTATTTGAAAGATATGAATATGCGCTTTAAATCATAACTTACAAACTAAGTTCTAATTATTAATTATAATGGAGTAATTCACCATGTAAATGATATAATTCTATTAATTTATCCAATTAGAGATATTAATTAACCAATTAAAAAATTAGAAAATATTGCTTGATTAAGTGTGTTTTTTAAAAAGTGTATGTGTCTATATATATATATATATATATATTTTAAAAAAATAAGAAAAAACTAGCAGGCTGACCTGCCTGCTAGTCCTCTTGTGGGACATACAGGACTGTCTGCCTGCCTAACCGTTGCGGGCCATCCTGCCCTGTCCTGGTCCCCAACGGCAGGGTGGGCCTAAACAGGCTGGGTTGGCCAATTTTGCCATCCCTAGGTAAGACAATATAAACAGAAATTATGTCTGGAACATAATATTTGGAAGAAAATTTACTGGATCAGTTTTCTTTCTTAGATTAGATACATCTTATGTTAGGAAATTTTTATTTATTTTATACAATATTTGCCTCTTGGTGTTTTTCAAATTGTCTAGGTGCTGATAATGATTGTTCACCCCAACCCTAGACCCTAAAAATGAATTTATATGGTATTTAATTTTGGATGTTCAGCAGCCCACAGAATGTGAAAATTATGCACTAGTACGCAAAGTTGCAGAATGGTTTAATGATTTAATTAATACCATAGGCCTAAATGTTCATTTTTTCATGTGAACTAAATTAGTGATTTCTGTTAAATAAAGCCTTTCATTGGCTCTCCATGTTAGTGTCTCATACTATATACTCATTTATACTGAAATCTCTGGCAGCTTGTGACCAAATCTGCACTGAACCTCTTACATCAACTCCCTTTGGTTCACCTTGTGGTTGTGTATTTCCCATGAAGGTCCGCCTTACACTGGATGTAGCACCTTTTGCTGTTTTTCCAGTAATGACTGAGTTAGAGAATGAAATTGCATTAGGCACGTATCTAGAGCAGAGTCAGGTGAAGATAATGGGTGCCACTGCTGACAGTCAAAATCAGGAAAGAACTGTTGTTGATATTAACTTGGTTCCGCTGGGAGAGAAATTTGACAATACAACTGCAGCTTTGACATATGAGAGGTTTTGGCACAAGAAGGTTCCTCTAAATAGGAGCCTTTTTGGTGATTATGCTGTTGTGTACATTACTTATCCAGGTATTTGTGTTTCTCCTCATAACATTTTACTTTACTAGTATCATGTTTCTGTTAGAGTCTAAAGCTGTTGGTATCAGGAATGCCATCTTCGCCCCCATATGGATCTTTTGTTGGGAGTGGTGGTCCCAGCCAAAGTGTTGAGGGCATTCTTCCGGTCAGTGCCAACTTTGTTAACAAGAACCAGAAAATGAATGTCAGGACCATAATCATCATTGCCTTATCTTCCTTTGTACTGTTGTTGGTTTTGGTGGGAGCATTTTCAATTATTTTGAAATGGAGGAAGACTAGGAGACCATCGAGTGCTGTTGGCCCTGCATTCACATCATCTCTGAACAAGAGATCAGGTATGCTTTCGAAAATATTTTCACATTTAAAAATAATTTTATGATGCTTGAATTAGCAGATTTTTTTTGTTTGGTTATTAATAATTTATAGTTTACACAACTATGCATTTTGCCTGAATAGTTTTTTCTCTGATTGATTGTGCTGCTTTTGTAGTTTCTTTTTCTTAGTTTCTATGCTACTCTTGTAATGTGAAGACAGCTATATTTTTGCCAAGTGAATTTATGTGATTTTATACAATGAGTTTGCAGTGTGGTTTGTTTTACCCGGAAGATTGTTTCTACTGTCACTTCTCATTTGTGTTACATTTGTACTACACATCAATTAGGTTGATTTATGTGTAAACCTCTGAGCTTTTTTAATTTTTAATATGAAAATTGGACAGCTGTAAATTAGACTTGTTATACCAAATTCATCCTATTATTGTTGTGTACAGAATCAATAATACTATGTGCTCTGCCCTTGGTGGTTGCTGGTTTATGTGTAGTAGCAAAGCAATGAAACATTTTATGTTTCCAAATCCCTTTTCTCTAGTTACTAAACTTGTATTTATGATGTGCAAGTCTGGTATTTACTTGTCCTTGTATAACTTTTAGTAATTTTATTAATTTCTTCTGTTAGTTATATCATAAAATTTGAATATAAATGTGTTGATGCATGCACTGCAGGCTTGGGGTCGATGTTGTCAAGCAGTATTACAAGCTCAACATCAGTGTCACTTATGTCCACAATGGCTACTTCCATTCTCTCCGTTAAAACATTTTCACTTTCTGAGCTTGAGAAAGCAACAGATAAGTTTAATTCAAAGAGAGTACTGGGCGAAGGAGGATTTGGACGTGTTTATAGTGGAACATTGGAAGATGGGGCTGAAGTTGCAGTTAAGCTGCTAACAAGAGATAATCAGAATGGAGACCGTGAATTTATTGCAGAGGTTGAGATGCTAAGCCGTTTGCATCACCGTAATCTAGTGAAACTGATTGGTATATGCATTGAGGGGCGCAGGCGTTGCTTGGTGTATGAGCTTGTTCACAATGGCAGTGTCGAGTCCCATCTGCATGGTAGCATTTTCATCAGCTCATAACGCTCAGCCCATATACTAGTGTTTGTGTTATCTGTTAAATCATTTAAATGCTTGTTAATTATCTTGTAGGTGATGACAAGATAAAGGGGCTGCTAGATTGGGAAGCACGGATGAAAATTGCCCTAGGAGCTGCAAGAGGATTGGCCTATCTTCACGAGGATTCCAATCCTCGTGTAATTCATCGAGACTTTAAAGCTAGTAACGTGTTACTAGAAGATGACTTTACTCCCAAAGTTTCTGATTTTGGATTGGCAAGAGAAGCAACCGAAGGAAGTAATCATATTTCAACACGAGTGATGGGAACTTTTGGGTAAGTGTATAGACATACTTTCTCTGCAGCATTTTGATGAAGTACAGTCCTAAATATTTTTTAGTGCCAAATTGTAAAGTTCTTCAATGATTTCCAGTGTTAGTATCCTAATAGTTAAACAGAAATCTTCTACATACTTCATATTAACCATGTGGAGATTTATCTCTTTAAATAATTTAGCTTTATGAACTATAATTCATTCGTCTAATAAATTGGGGTACAGTGCATTCTTTTTTTCGTTCATTGCAAATTCCAGACTTTAATTTTGATGTGTTCATTTTTGTAGGTATGTTGCCCCAGAATATGCAATGACAGGGCATTTACTCGTCAAAAGTGATGTTTATAGTTATGGTGTTGTGTTGCTTGAACTTCTCACGGGCAGAAAGCCAGTGGATATGTCTCAACCTCAGGGACAGGAGAATCTTGTAACTTGGGCAAGGCCAATGTTGACTAGTAGAGAAGGTCTAGAACAGCTTGTAGATCCATCTTTGGCTGGAAGTTACAACTTCGATGACATGGCAAAGGTTGCTGCAATCGCTTCAATGTGTGTTCACACGGAGGTTACACAGAGACCTTTTATGGGTGAAGTTGTTCAGGCTCTTAAGTTAATATACAATGACACAGATGAGACTTGTGGAGATTGTTGTAGTCAGAAGGATTCCTCTGCTCAGGAGTCCGATTTTAGAGGTGACCTTGCCCCTTCTGATAGCAGTTGGTGGAATGCGGGAGGGTTAACCCCTCGATTAACTTACGGGCAAGCATCTTCCTTCATCACTATGGAATACAGTTCTGGTCCGCTTGAAGAAATGGAAAACAGACCGTTTTCAACATCAAGCTTGATTGGAGATGAAATATCTTTACCATTTAGGCATGGGAATAGATCAGGTCCCTTAAGAACAGTCCGAAGCAAGCTGTCCTTACATAGATTTACAGGAAGTCGGAGTGAGCATGGAGGACCTTCTTCCAAGCGTAATTGGAATGATGGTTACTGGGTTTAAGAGGTTTGGGGGATTTTCCAGTGTTTTTTAAATGTACAGTTTCTAAAGGGATCAGAACTAATGATTGAGTGACTGATTTAGTTTAGGCATCTCAAATTTCTGCAGTTTTCATGTTATGGTTGGAGAGATACACAGACGTTGACAAATTTTGAAATATTGATTCATTATACAAGGAGGAAGTGTAATTTAAACAGTCTTGTAAATGCCTTGAATTGTATCTCATGGCGTCTTTCCATTTCCGTGTCTATCAGAAAGGACGTTCCATGTAGTCAAAATGAACGCACAATGACAATTCCTTAATACCTATTTCATTTGAACTCTGGTGTATCTCTAATGTTAGATGTTAGAATCTAATTTAAGTTCTTAAATCTTTTATTGGCTCTTTTGTTCCTAAATAGGATTCAAGAATACCTATTAATTTGTATTTCAATGATAAAATATTTGGGTTCTCATCTTATTTTCAGTGAGTTATATTTTTTTATTTGTGTAGAAACTCCAATTTTATTTAACACCCTCTCGGTATAATTTATCCCAGTTTGGCACCTTCTAATCTCTGTGTCACTGCAATTCTAATCACCCCCAATTCAGTTTCTTCTATGTTAATTCTTATACAATTAAACTTGAGTAATTGTTTTTTAAAGTTAAAATATTTTTTCAATTCTTGTTCTAAATATAATTACTCATATTTTTAGTTTAATTAAAATAATTATTAATACCGTATATGATATGAAAAGTTTTAATTACAGCAGTTAACGTTTAAAAACATTATACCAATATATATATATATATATATATATATATATATATATATATACATTTACGTCTATAATAGAAAGTTCTAATCCTAGTAGTCAACGTTTAAAAATATTATAACGACAATTTTTTCTTCTTTCGAAAATGGTTAATATTTGCATTGATACGGGAATATTATAATTATTTTATATGTTGAATTACTTAAATCAACATTTATCTTATCAGTATTTGTCTCTTCTCCTTGCTAATTAGTAAAATATTTATTATATCTTTATTCCTGTTAAATAATTAGGAAGAGATTATTTGAATTGTAATTCATTAGAAAAAGTTCAATGGAATATATAATCATATATCAAGAATATTTTTAACGAAACACATTAATATAAAAAATTTGAGGTAACAATGTCGAGCAAACAAGTGATGCTGACTTCGGACAATAGAAATTGGTCAACGAATACAGCTTTGAGTATTTGAGATTCAGTTGGAGCCAACTAACAGTGCCTCCGAAACAAAACCATGTCCGGTGACAGCGAAAACACCGTTGTTGTGCGTCCTCTTTCTTTACTATGCGTCTACCCTTTTCATTTTTGAACCTGAAAAATGGAATCTTGGTTAGTAACTGTGTATGTGTGCAGGTGGGTTGTGGAGCGGTGTCGGTGGATTTCTTGGCCACTGTTGCAGCTTATCCAAAACCAGATGACAAAATCAGAAGCACTTCCTTCAAGGTCTTTTCAGTTTTATGTTCACCTATCTTATTTACCAATAATCTCATATTGTCATGATAATCAATAGCTATAACATCTCTTTCTTTCTTTGGAGTTGAATATGTGAGTTGTTTGGTTAGGTTCAAGGAGGTGGCAATGCAGGCAATGCCCTAACCTGTGCCTCTCGCTTAGGACTCAAACCAAGAATAATTTCCAAGGTTTTTATTAACACACACAATGTGGGCATGTCTTTTTTTTTTTCTTTTTTCCATTTTTGTATTATGTTTTTTTCATTTCCATAAGGTTGCAGATGACAATCAAGGCAGGGAAATATTACGTGAGCTAGAGGCTGATGGGGTAGATACATCCTTCATGACTGTAATTATCTCACACTTTCAATCTCTTCTTTTTCTTTTTTCACATTATAGTGGCATAATATGATCGTGGCTTTGACTGTTTGACTTTCACAAGCCACTTTTTCAGTGTAGATGTTGATTGTTGAACATGTATTAGCCTTTTACTACTTTTAGAGTTTTGACCATACTGTTCACTCAATAGTAAAGAATGTAATGAAAAGCTATCATTTCTATAGCAGCCACTCTGTGATCTGAAAACTCCTTGTAGTTGCTATTTTCATCTATTCACACAATCAGCATCTCAAAATCATTGGATGAAAGGTGAAAGGCAGACGACTAATATTTTAGCTCACAAAAAGAACTTAGCTTTGCAATATGAGCTGTGCGGTTTCATCCAATAGTTAAATATGCTGACTGTGTGAATGTATGGAAAAGCTGACTACACCAATCTGATTCCTTCGATAATCTGCTGCACCAAATATAGCCTTTTTTGAAGCTTACTGCACTGATATACTATATGGAATTGACTATGTCTGTGTGATCTTAAATTTTCAAACACGCTTTGGTCAAAGTTTACTGTTTGGCTCTTTTCCTGTTTGTGTTTGTTTTTATATATAATTTTCATTTATAGTGCTCGCTCTTATGCGCAGGTTTCTCAGGAGGGCACTTCACCATTTACATATATCATTGTGGACAGCCAAACGTAATGATCATTGACTTACTTGTTCCTCTTATACCCCCTTCCAAGAAGAAATTCTCATGAAATACAATAAACATGATGTCTATATTTTCATTTGTTGTATGAAAATCACCTGACATGAGGTTCCTGCTCTGGTTGTTTCGTTATAGTTGTTTAGCCCTTGCTTTTAACTATAATTTCGTTATAATTGTGGTTAATGACTTTTTCTATAATACAGTGATTTCTTTACTCTCTCCCGTGGGCAGTTTACTTCATAATTAGTATCTCATGCATACATGGTTTCACCATCTTCATTGTCTCCATTGAGTAATATAATATCCGAATTTCAGAAGTAAAGGGAAATAGATTAGGTGGAGTGGATCTACTTGAGGTTCCGGCGACAATCTCCTGCTTGGTATTGATTGAACATAAAATAGTGGATACTGCAGTATAGTTTAAACAAAAATGAAATGAACTAAACCTCTTAATCCATACTTCTCTATTTATTTCCCCCTTTTTGGTCTGTTCATCAACTTGTATACCTGAGACTGTTGTTTTACTCAGCAGTTAGTGCATGCATGAGAAGGAAAAATAGATTATCCTTACTAAGGATAAAATATAATGGTTCATAATAGTAAGATCTTCAAGCATTTGCTGATAATGAGAGATTATATTTGTAATTGACTAATTTTTATTCTAATTTTTCAGTAAGTCCCGTACTTGTATACATACCCCAGGATATCCACCGATGAAGCCAGCTGATCTTCCCGAGTCAAGTTTGTTAACTGCATTGAATGGAGCAAAAATGGTTTATTTTGATGGGAGATTGCATGAAACGGCTCTAGTTGTTGCACATGAGGTTATTAATTTTATATTGTGAACTCCAAGTCTAATCACCATATGAAATTTCTAATCCCGCATTCTCTCGAAAATAAGAAAAATAAAAGAAAGAAGGTGAAGCATGCAAAACTTTCTATATTGAATTCAGTGAAAAAATCAACTTTGATAACTTTTAATAATATTTTATTGAAATGGTACCAATCATTATATCACTAATGGTTGAACATGATATAACGACAGCTTATATGGTGGACAAATTTATAAGGGTGAAAACACTGCAAGGGATAATAGATTTTTGCAATTCCATTAATTGATATAACATGTTTTGTTTTTTCAATTGTGTTGTGTGTTGAAATATCCACTTAATGTCTTTTATAGTTTGTTTTCTTCCGGTAAAGGAGGTTCAGAATGAAAGAGAGCATCATCTGATGTGAATAAACAAATTCTCATATTTTCCAGTACAGGCAGTTAAGAAGAATATACCTATCTTAATGGACGCAGAAAAGCTGAGAGACGGGTTGGATGATCTCCTGAAATTAGCGGATTATGTTGTGTGCGCTGCACAGTTTCCACAGGTATGTGCATTGGTTCCTCTGGAATTGAATATACAATAAGAATGTGCAATATAGAGGTCTGCCATGAACCTTGATGTTCAGAAATGAATTGATTTTAATATGCTGCCTTTTCATTTTAATTGTCTATCAATAAATGTGTTTTTAGGCGAGTCATATATTAAATCAGTCTTAGCATCAAACGTCTTTAAGTTGTGTTCTGAAATTGTGTTCTGTATTTCTTATATAGATATGTTCTTGCATAAGGTATGTTTTCCTTAATCGTATTTTCCTTTTTGTGAAGATGAAGGGATATCACTTTCTAATACCGAAGATAAATGGATGTTCTTTTTCTACTTGCTTTAACTAGTATATAGTATAGTTTTGGATAAATTTCTGTCCCTTACATTTGCCGAAACCTTGTTTCATTTCCCTTTAAGCATCACTATACACATCTGATGTACCTTTCTCTTGTGAAAGGCATGGACAGAGGCATCAACAGTTCCTAAAGCATTAGTTTGTATGCTTTTGAGGTTGCCAAAAATCAAATTTGTGATTGTAACTTTGGGAAAAGATGGTTGCATAATGCTTGAGAGAAGTTTTACGGGTACATTCCCAATTTTTTCTACTTTTTATTTTCTTTTAATGTTAGGTTTTCAAGGGTGAAGGGTATTTAAAAGGTTATCTTGAAGAAGATGATCTTATGCTAGCACTGGACCGAATTAGAATGTTTACATTGCATATTAAGTGTATGTTGTGTTTTCTTTTAATTTAAACAGTTCAAACTATGATTTTTTTTTTCAGAGGATCCTTCCACTGAAGAAATGGATGTTGACCAATTACTAGAATCCCTGGAGATGAGAAAGAACAGAAGGACACACATCCCAACCTGCATATCATCAGTATTCACAATGAAACTTTAATCACTTTTCTCTACTTTGATATTAGTATCACTGAAGTAAAATCCTGTTTGCAAATAATGCAGCAGATAATAGAAACTATGACTATTACCGATATATGTTTTCTTTGGACAGTAATGAGGTCCTCATGGGCGTCTTAGGCCCTTAAGCACAAACAGACCCCTTTTTCAATAACCTGTGCAACTCATTATTTGTTTCTTTATGGTACTAAAAAAGAAAAATCTATGTTGGTTAAAATATAGAGGTTAACGATCTAGCAAAACTTGAAAGACATTCAAGTGATACCAGTAAAACCTTTGCAAAAATAATTGGTCCTTTTAACAGTCCTGCATACATTTGCCAATATTTGACATGTGTTCTGAAATTTGTGAACAGCTAAGTAAATCGTTTTACAAAAATGTAAACATCATATGCAAGCATAAGGAAATCCTTGTTAAATCAGCATTTATTTTTCCCTGTTATGGTCTTTGTTTTAGTATATCAATCGGTTACAAGCCAAATAGTCAACTACCTAAACTGATGAATGAGTGCATGACGAAGAGCAAAATCAATTTTCTGGGTATTAGTTGTGATATTGTGGATTACTTGCATCTTTGAAACTAGGGAAGGGGTTGTAAGTTGTAACTTGAACATTATATGCTTATTTGTGTTTGGTAAACTTTTTATTTATATCTTTATTTTCCATTTACTTTCCAGTCAGTGACAAAATTGCATGCAGAAGGTATAGGAACAGTTTTTGGTAAGTTATACGTTGGAACAGCTGAGAATGTACCTCCATCAGAGCTTATTGACACAACTGGTGCTGGAGATGCATTTATTGGATCTGTTCTCTATGGTAATTTACCAAATTTACTCCATATCTTTTCCTGGTGTCCTTCAAAGGACACGTGCAAATTTTATACTTGCCATTCTTGCTACATCCTTTACCTTTTGATAGTAACCTGTCAGTCTTCATTAAAGTTTTCTGATTCTAAAAGGTTGATTTGGAAATAGATGGATTCTTCCTCTTTGGTCACAGTGCTGTATAATAAAGTAGTTCCATTTTTTATATTAAAAATACAATTAACTGTTTTGCTTTATGATATATACTTGCTCAATACCATTCCAGCAATTGTGGTTGCATTTGGTTTTGCTTTTATATTTTTTCCAATTTCTGTTCCCCAATTTCTCCACCACCTCCTCCCCAACATTTAGTTATTTGATTTTCAAAGTGGTTACTAGCACCCTGTTAAGTAGTGAAATAATGTGTGCTGTTTTCTATTGGTTTCAGCTATGTGTGCCAACTTCACGCCAGAGAAAATGCTGCGCTTTGCTGCTACTGTGGTAAATACTCATACACTCAAGTAATAAATAATTAATAGAAATGGATAATGCATGCCTATTTTGTAGCAATGCAATGATGAGTTAAGTTTATTGCAAGAGGCTTATGCGTTCATTATGATGGTAATTACAGGCAGCTTCCAAGTGCCGAGCTATTGGAGCAAGAACTGGTCTCCCTTACCACACAGATCCATGCCTAGCATCCTTCATAAACTAGCATTCTTTAGCACTGAAGTGAACCATATGATTTACAATAAAGTTTTTGGTCAGAGGAAGTGATACAAAATTGCACATTTCTTCTACATTCTTCTTTGTTTCATCAAATGCAATTTAGATTGCAAAGCCAACACTCCCTTGTTTGTGGGGCACAAAATTTACTCCCAAACTCTCTTCACATAATTAATCCCGGCTTATGTCTACGCAAGTGCCAAGATACCATTCCACTTTTTTTTATAATTTATTCCCATCTGAAGATCACATGGCCTTGAGTATATAATGCTTGATGTAGATATATAGAAAAAGGAAGCACTGAGCTTTGTTATAAGTGAATTTAATAAAACTGTATTGCAGAAAAGGAAGAATAAGAGAAGGAATTTTAGATATATCGAAGAAAAACAAAAAACGACGCCGTTGCCGGGGATCGAACCCGGGTCACCCGCGTGACAGGCGGGAATACTTACCACTATACTACAACGACTTCGATGTTTGCTCATTACTTATTACACAACTAAAAGATAAATACGGCATTTGATAAAATCACCAAGAGCAATCTTCTTCGCCACTCTTATCACAACTAACTCACTGAACTCGAACTCAATCGTTTCTCTCCGCTGCGATGATAACGTGCATGTCGAAGCTGTTAACCGTAACAAATGGCAGTGTCCTCCACAATAATTCATCTCGTCGTTTCCATCGCCGTTTCTGTTCCAAAATCAGAATGTCCTCCGACGCGCTTCCTCCGCTTCCAGAAAATCGCATCGTCGTGCGTTGTTTCCCCCGTCACACAGTCTCTCTCTATATAAATACATAGGTTTGTTATGTGATTTTGATGTACAGGTCGGGTACGGAATGACGGCGGTGGATTTCTTGGCTACTGTGGACCGATTTCCGAACCCCGACGATAAGGTCCGAAGCCGTTCGCTAAAGATTGAAGGAGGCGGCAATGCCGGCAATGCGCTCACCTGCGCCGCTCGGCTCGGCTTGAAGCCGAGGCTGATCTCCAAGATTGCGGACGATGCGAACGGCTTTGCCATATTGAAGGAGTTGGAAGCCGATGGCATCGATACTAACTTCATTGTTGTATGATTAATCTTATTTACTAGTTTCCTCTTCGTTCCTGCCGTTCCAAAATTGATTGATTATGCATGCAAGCAAGCAGTACTGTTTTTCCTGTTTCTACACGTGCGCAGTTTGTTACGTCGTAAATGCTTTATCTTCGTATTAATAATAATGATGATAAAATCGACTGAGCACGAAGATCAATTAACACATGACATGCTTTTAGCTTAACTAATGGTTCTGAATTTGAGTCTTGGTAAGTAGCTAGGTTATATACAAGGTGAGAGAGTTTTGTTATGCATAGTTTTATAGTTGACAAATTCATTTTGATCTATGTATGGAAAATCTCTACATTTTACTATTTGATTCTTTGTGTCTGTCAAAGTTGTAACAGTGTTAGCTTTCGTATTCATACTTGGCATCGTTTTCTTTTAGTTTGTACCTGAAAATTTGCACTTCATTGTAGTCTATATATCAAAAAACTTATCTGTTTTAATCCCTACACTTGATGCATATTTTTTGTTGAATTTTTTATATCACCATAATGATTTAACCTTGTTCTGTACTATTGTAAAATTATCTGTTGAAGAAGAATTCGATGCTTAACTGTTTCAATTCTAACCTAATTAGTTCTCATGTATTGAATTGAATTATTTTTAATTTTTTTTATCTTTCAGGTATCGAAGGGAGGTAGCTCAACGTTTTCTTATGTAATAGTGGACAACCAAACGTAAGAGTTTCTTTGGCATGTTTTTCCCCTACTTTTTTCCATGATGAACATTTATTTTGGTTTCTTTAACAATATGAACAAACATGCAACTTTAAGGCATAAAATGACATATGATGATCTTAGAAAAAGATTTTCAGATGAGTCATGGCCTGATACCTGAGCTCAAGGGTATTGCAGTCACTTCCTCCCTTGTTCATTGTGTTCTGAATATATGTTATGCATAAAGGTGTATTGGTTTGTTAATATCATGACAAAGACTTATGTTGTTTTAAATTACTCATGCAACTGCCGTTTGATTAACTTTTGCTACCGCCCTGTGTGAAATGCATTTCAATTTGTTTATCACATCATGACTATTACTAAGAACTGCAGCCATAATGCTGGAAGTATATTTTTATTCACTAAACTTCTTGTATGCTTTATTTTCAAATTTTTTTGCAGAAATAAGTGCGATTAAGCTTATGCTTTAAAATAGAAAATTAGAAATATGTGCTTACACTTGAGGTAATCTGCCTAGGATTTATGTAATTTAATCTAGTTAACAAATTATAAGTAATAATTCCAGAAAAACTCGCACAAGTATCTACACCCCTGGAGAACCTCCGATGATGCTAGATGACCTGCCCCAGTCAACATTATTATCTGCATTTGATGGAGCAAGATTAATTTATTTTGATGGAATGTTTCCCGAAACTGCTATATTTGTTGCGCAAGAGGTAATCATTATCTTTTTCTTCTTACGGTTTTTTCATGATTGCAGGACAACTTTTTTTAGGTATGCATACTGCTAAATGATAAATCACTTTTGGTTGTCAGTTGATGCATCCCCTGTGGGGGGTTTGGTTTTTCTTGTAAGTGAACTTTTTTACTTTTACCAATCTTGGTTAATGGGATTTATAATATTGGGATGTAAGTAATACTTTATACACTTAGTCTGCCCGAACCTGATCTGCCGTGGGTGCTGGGGAAGGGTTGAAGTTTTTGATGGAGTCGTTACCAAGACTTTGGCTTTGAACATCAGACTTTCGTTTTTTGTTTTTTGTTTTTAAATAAAAAACACTTGTTAAATTAATAGATGTGTAAAAGTAGTAGTTCTTGAAAGCAAGCCCTATAGGAAGTTGAATCATAGAATCACACCTTTTAAAGCTTAAACAAATTAACCACAGTCTTAGTCATTGAATTTTCAATTACAGGCAGCTCGTAATAATATTCCTATTTTAGTTGAGGCAGAATCACCGAGGGAAGGGCTGGATGAGCTCATGAAGCTAGCTGATTTTGTTATATGCTCCTCCAAATTTCCACAGGTAATGTAAATATGAGGAACTTCTACCTCATCTTGTAATCAATTTTTACTATGCAAGTTTGGATTCATTAGAATTTTGATAGTACGACTTACTAGAAAATGTTTCTCTTTTCAACATTTAGAAAAAAGGAGATATTTCTATTTGAAGGCCATAGTTTGAAAATACATTTCATTATGTTTTCAAAATGTTCCTCTTCTCAACCATCAGCTCCCCAAAAACAAATATTCTATTTCCATTTACTTTCAAGTTCGTTTTTATGCCATGACGTGCTTTAATTGATTTAACGTTGGCTGCTCCTCCAATTACGTAAATAATGTGTCCATATGCTTCTACTTTTGCTTGTTGTAGTTTATTTAGGATTTGTTTTGTATTTATGTGTCAGGCTTGGACGCTGGCACCATCTATCCCGAGTGCACTGGTTACCATGCTTTTAAGATTTCCGAATATCTTTGTAATTGTGACTTTGGGAGAAGATGGTTGTCTAATGTTAGAAAGAAGTGACAATGGTAAAGGCACTGCTAGCCTTTCAATTTAGCTTCTTGAAGGATGGCATAATGCTCTTAAGTTATTGCGTTAGATTGCAGTTTTTTCTTCAAGAAGCATATGCAACTTACAAGTCTAATACTCTTTTTGGCAGAGGTTGCTGACATAGAAGAAATGGATGTAGAGAGTTTCTTAGAATTCTTATATAAAAGGAAAGGTGATAGCTTGACTATCCCGACCTGCACACCATCGGTAAAATATTGTTGAACCTAAACTTCTACAAGTTTTATTTTAATGTGAAGATATATTCTACAATTCTACACTGAGTATGCAGATATACTAATGAGTTGGGAGATAGTAGCAGTCGTCTTCAGTACGGGATTTTGTATACATTATAGATAGACATAAAATAAGTCCAATTCCATGTCAAATAGATAATGACAAATTAAAAGTTATATAGATTTCCCCCTTATCTTTAGTGGTTGAGTTTCTCAGGCAGTGAAGAAATTCAGAGCAAATGGAATTGGAACAATCTGTGCGAGATTCTATATTGGAACAGCGGAGAAGATACCAGATTCTGAGCTGGTTGATACAACTGGTGCTGGGGACGCATTTATTGGAGCGATTATGTATGGTAGGTGTGGTCAAGGACCTAAAAAGTTGTTTATTTTTCTGTCTAAGCTTCTTACTTGAGACTTCAACTGTTCCTATTTTCTTTTGTTCTTGTGTTTGTGTCACCATTAATGCTAGAAGTGTAGAAAGCAACAAAAACATCCCCATGAGGCCATGCAAGTAGTTTATCTGCTTTCTGGGGTCCCAAACACTTCATTTAATCTTACTCCGAGCTTGTCATGTTCCCCATATATATGCAAGGTTTCTGTCTTAAACTGAGGTCCTTCCCACGTTTTCCTCCCAGAAATCTTAATGGGGCAAGTATAGAACCAGTTTTTATTGGCAACTTTGCTGTAGTATCTATTCAGTTGACATTATTTTGTTATCTGAAGTACCATACAAAATCATGATTGTCAGTTTTGTGTGTTTAGGTTTACTGAAAGTTCTTTTCTTTGTTGCATTGGATTTAAAACATTTTGGATTATTACTTATGCATCCCTGACTTATCTTTTAGCTATCTGTGCAAACATGGTGCCTGAGAAAATGTTGCCACTTGCTGCTCAAGTGGTAAGTTGCCTCAAGATAAAAGGACATCCTATTCTTATAGAGTTGTATTTCAAACCAAAATGGGAAAATTGAATGATTTTTTTCTCTTTTAATACTAATTTCATGGTAATTACTTCAGGCAGCTGCCAAGTGTAGAGCTTTGGGAGCTCGAAGTGGTCTTCCACGTCGGGCAGATCCACGATTGGCATCCTTTTTATGATAGACAGCGACAACTGGTATTCCCCATCAAGGAAGCTCAACGCTCTTGTTTTTGAAGTCATGTTTACCGTGTGGTTCTCTGTGCATGTCTTGTTCTAAGATGTACTATAGTTCGTACAGAATCATGACCTGTGTGATTTTACTTCGCTGTCGGTGTTGGAATTGTTCTTTTTCTGGTGGAAACTTTTCTTGTAACCATTTGCTTTATTACATATCCTGTTATATCTTGGGTATGAGACTCATTCGGTGGTTACTTTCCGGGTGTAAGAACTGTTCTTAAGCAATAATTTCACATGGTCAAAAGATAAACAAGAGTTTGGAAAAATGAGTTGATGTCGCCATAATGAAATTTTCAATATGAATACACACTCTCTCGAGTAAATTGGAAAATTACCCATCTTATTCTGGTGGCCATTTCTTTCTCTGCTCCCAAAATAGTTTTCATGTGCACTCCTGGAGTAGTTAAAAGATCAAACTGTTCCTTTTGATGCCATCACCCCTTGTTGTTACTCTCGTTGTTATCCTTGTCTTTGTGTTATGTCATGGATGGATTTAGAGAATAAATGTTTTGGATTAGGCGATTCAAAAGTTATCTTTTATACATAAAAAATACGTAGATTGTATGACGTGGAAGACTCTTGAATTACACAATTCAGAAACTTTTTTACCAAGAATTTACTTTTGGATTGTGCAAATTTGATCCAGAAGTCAAAAAAGTTTTTAGATGGTATAATTTTGAAGTTTTTCTTCACTGAGAATGATTTCTGAATTATAAAATCTGTTTCATAAGCCGACAGGGCAAAGTAGAAATTTTCATATTTATAGGGATTGGAAGGAAATTATGTATGGGGGTGCAAAAAGAAATCCTCCGTTCTCATTTGACCTTTTCCCTTTTTCTTATTGTGGCTGAAAGCCCGAAAGGCATTCTGGTCTTACGTCTAAGCGGTAGAATTTGATATATTTCGGGATTACCATGATAATGAGTTGCCAATTTCTCACTTTTACGATTGAAACTATCATGTAGGGAGAAGCAGAATATTTGGATGATTAAAGCAGTTCTTAAAAGTTTGAGTAGGTTTTAGCCCTAAAGATCAATTTTAGCGAGGGAAACCTCTCTGAAAATAATGTGGATAGTTCTTTTTTGGGGGTAACATCTCGCTTTATTCGTGTAGCGTATGTTAGTTCCCATACATTTTTGGCGTCCCTATCGGTTTTAATTCTAGGAGGCAAGTTACTCGGCAACTAGCAATTGATATTATGAGAAGAAAACTAGATCGTGTTGAAGAGCAAATAATTGTCTTTTGGGGGCACCAATTCTTTTAATCATTTATGCCCCTTTGAAGGATGATATTCTGCTCGTTTATATGAAATTAATCTGTACAAATATATTGTCATATACTGGGAAGGATGGTGACTGAGAGTAAGTTTGAAGATGGCATCATTCTCTTTTTGTTGGAGAAAAAGGATCTTTTGCATGACTAGAAACACTTCCCTGTAATGTAGTTTTGTACAAGGGTGAGAGGGACAAATGGGTGTGTGGAAAGGAGATGGTTTCAACTTGTTTTGCTTCATCCTTTGGTTGAATCAGTGTTCAATTTTTCAATATATTGTGGAATGTTGCTTCTTGGGATCTTCGTAATCTTACTTAAATATGCGAAAGGTGCATTACACGTTCTGTGACACTCTTCTACCAACAACAATACTTATATTTCTACATAAGAAACCTTAAACAATAAAAAAATTGATGATGCATGATAATGATTATTGAGTACAAAAACACGTGTTTCAATGCAATTATGGAATTGTGCAAATATTGGACCACGAAACTCTCGTTTAGATGCCCACACGTCGTCCGGTTGGTTTAAGCAAATAATTAGATTTATGTGATCAATGTTAGTTGATTTGGGTTTCAATCAGATTTTTGTTTGTTTAAACCGAGTCTTCAATCGTCAAATAGAATAAAAAAGCATAGGAAATCATAATAAATTTTTTAAAAATTTGATAAAATATAAATAAAATAAAATTGCAGGATTACATTTTGTAGAATTATAATTATAAAAGATCAATTTGTTTTTTCTCTATACTTTACTGCGGCTTGACCCAAAATCATTGGATATAAATGAAGTGAGATGTTTACTGTAAGAAAAATGCGGGGAGAAAGAAATTGATCTTTGAACAAGATCAAATGGAAAACAAACAAAAAGAGTAAACAAAATTGTCATACCTGGTCCATGTAATTACAAAATAAGAAGTTATCGTTTTATTGCTATTTGTGAAAACAATAGCTGCATAAGCGAATTGATGAGAATGTTATAATCCTTGAAACATACTATTTGAAGCATTTGAACACGTAAATGGAGCCTTCAAACAAATACATACAATCTATAAGACAAGGATAGCAGAAAGAGGACTTGAAAAAGAAAACGAAAGCCATAAGGAGAGCGAAAACATCACCATGAGTACAGTAATAAGTACATTTAAACACACGAAATTAAATAATAACGAAAAGTAGATAAGATAGTAGTTAAGATCTAAATTATAGATAAAATCGTAAATTTATAAGATCATAATTCTATGAAATCGTAACAGGAAAGATAGATTTATTTTTATTTTTATATATATTATATGAAAAAAATAAGTAAAAATAAAATAAAAAATATATTTGAGAGATATTATAAAAGAAATGCATATTAAAAATAATTTTGTTTGATTTGATTTTAATTGAAATTGAAATCAGTTCACCTTAATCTAAAATAAGAATAGTGAAACAAAAAATACTCATAATTCTTAATTCTTAGTTAGTAATTTGTTCTGAGTTTTAATTACATTAACTTTAATTGAACGATGATTTTATTTTAATTAAAACTGAAACTCATTCTATCAATAAATTGAATGGTGTATTAGAAAAAACTATTAATTGGAGTTAGAATCTATGTAAAATTTTAATTATATTAATTTTAATTAGATGATATTATTGCACACAAAGATAAAGTTTTAATTATATTAATTTTTAATTAAAATTAAGTTTAAATTAGATCCTTCCATCCAACAAGATGAATAGTATATGTGAGAAAAATAAAAATATTGTGAAATTTGAATTACATATAATATATGATTTTAATTATCTTACTATTAAAATATCCATTTTAACTACCTACATGTAAAGAAGATAGATCATTGGTACTATGTATGTCCTCTATACCAAATTTTCTCTTTATGTTTTTTAATTAATGAGAAATTGAAGCAATATTATTGCATAATTAGTTTAGTGTAATTACTAACTAGCAAAATGGACAATAATGAATTTTAAAACAATTGAGATAGAATATAGATATGATTATTACAAAAAAAATCATTCTTTTGGTATATTTTTTAAAAGTTGAAGTTAGAAAAAATTATAGTAATACACATTTACTAATTAATGTATTTACGTATACTAATATAAATTAAATTTATTGTTGGGTTTAATAGTTTTCTTAGTCTCGCTATTGTGATCATATTTTTAATTTTATCTTGTATTTTGAATGTTTTCAATTTATTTTTACTTTTTTCAGAATGGGCTAATATAGTTTTTTTTTTCTGTCTAACACGTAACATAAATAAGAAATGACACGTTATAATTTAAAGTTGATTTATTAGCAACATATGACACGTAACATGTTATAAACATGTGACATAAGCAATGAAGTTATGTGTGTTGGTGTAGTAACATACTCACCTTAAATTTGACGAAAAGAATATCATATTAAGTTTAAAAAAATAATCAAATAAAAAACATCCAAAATAATATAACCAACTAAAAAAATAATTTATAACATATGAATAAATTTTTTTATTAAACCTTATTTTTATTATAATATGTAAAATAAATTATTTATTTTTCTAATATAATTATTGAGACACTAGTAAACAAGATATGACTATTGAGATAATGTTAATGACTATTATTTTGCTTAACATCTTTTTTATTTCTCGATTGACACACTTATAAAAAGAAGTTAAATTTATCAAACTAAGAAATAAGCTAAAATTACTGATTAATAAATTCAGTTTTTCACATAATTGACTTTAACTTTATGTGTAGATTGTTTCTAGTTGTTTTGTACAAAGATCATTTTTAGTTCACGTCATAGTCTTTATTATTTTTTGTAAATGCATGAAAACTATCTAAAGAAATTAAATATTTTCTTTTTTTGTCCTTCTTGTGCAAAATAGATTGAAGGGAATCATTAGCATCATATAATTTATGAATTTTGCTCTATTAATGCAGAGTGCATCTTCACACATATGGCCAAACAAACATTAAATATTTTTAAGCATTTTTTCTGACTTGTTTAAAACACGTTCACATTCCCCCAAATATGCCATGTCATGTGAATAAATTCACATTCAACGCAAGAAAAAAAATATTAATTTGCTTATTTATGTAAATGTGTTGGACAACCCAAACATGGAATTTTTTCTATTAATAAGTTGGTGAGTTTAGCACAAAAAATTAGAAGTCAACTATTACGAAAAAACTTAATACCATCTTTATAACTGTTTAACGCGATAAATGTCTGAGGATTTTTTATTTATATTTTGTTCAATATTATTTAGTTTTAAATAATCGAGACTCGACACTGCGTTATTCTCCTATGGGAAATTTTGTTGTTCTATTTTTGTTTAAATAAATTTATTTTGATGTAAAAAAAAATTAATATTGGGAAGTCCTGAATTAACTTTGTAGGGTTCGGATATTTATTTCTTTGTACAAGTACAGTAAATTCTCTTGCGTGATTTTTTTTTTACGATTCAGCTTGCAATTTACTTTGTAATAACTAAGAAGCATATTATTGTAAAAAAATAAAAATAAGAAGCATATTATATACTATTAGATGCGAAGGGAGAGAATAATAGATATATAAAAAAAAAAAAGAAAAATTGTACTGCAACGAAATAATATATGAAGTAAGGTACAGCCCATAACTGTGCTGCAGAAAATTATTCTGATTCCCTTGAAGACTTTATAGTAAATAAGTAATATTGAAAATTTTTATTGTGTTCTGATATCATAATATATTTACATGGAAGCCAAACCTCAATTAGTTTTTGAATGAAACCATCTAATATTTTGAAAAATTTATAAATGTGTTACTGATATATTTTGTTTTGTTATATTATATTAATGTAATGTTTAGTGACATAATGTAAAAATGAAATTAAGATTAAAAGATGCAAACATGACTATTGTGCTGTACAATATATATTTAATTATTGATATCTTGCAATTGTTTTTACTCTATAAATCATGAATTAGTTAATCCAATTGTAAGTAAATATTTAGTTTTAATTTTAGTTTTTTTTTTTATTATGATCAAGGTGTAAACTTAGTCTCTCTATTAAATACATTTTCACAAAATTGATCTTGTAATTATTTTAATTACATAATTTATGCCTTAACTTGATATTTAGTATTTAATAAAACGCCGACGTCTTATTTATGAGGGTACCATGCCACTCAAGGTATTTGCAAAAATAAAGCAAGATATCGAAGAACATGGCAATTAGATCAAAATATAGTTAAATATAAAATACATTTATTCTTTAGTATTAATAATTATTAATCAAGTTGGTATTTAAAATCACTACTACCGCTTAATTTGATTTATCAATATTAGTTCTGTCCAAAAGTTTGGTTTTCAACCTCACTAAATTAGTCAGTTCTTTATCTTTTCAAGTTCAGTCCAAACCTATATTTAATTAAGAATTAATAAAATTAAAACTATATCTTGGTTTGTAGGTTTACCCCTGCTAATACTACTCAATTAAAATGGCACCATTTACATTTTTTTTAATATGAGTTTTAATTTAAATTAAAATAAAATTACCACCCAATTAAATTAAGTAATTAAATTTAAAAATAAATTTTAAATCTAAGTAATTAAAATTTAAAATTAATTTCAAATCTGATAAAAATTAAAAATCTTTTCTTTTACAAGGTTAATGTCATTAATTTAATTGAAAAAATTTTAATATTAATTAAAATAAAACAAAATTAAGATATTTTTAATAAATATCTCTTTTATAATATCTCCCAAGTATCTTATTTTATTTATTTTTATATAAATAACGTAATATATATATTATTTAAAAAGGTAAAATCTAACATCAGGATCTAATAATTTTATAAGTTTGTTATTATCTTATTCATAATCTTGATTTTAACTTATTATATATAATCAAATCAACTCAAATTCGTTATAATTTATTTGCATATATATGAAAAAAAGAAACGAGATTATAAAGTAAACCTTTTTAAACATAATTAAAATATAAAACAATAAAAAATAAACCATCTATCGATCAAAGAATCTCACACGGATGAAAGTTTAAGTATAAGTAATTAGTAATTAATTAAAACTTATCGGAACGGAATCTATGTGGGGGTACATGTGTTAAATCCAAGTTAAAAATCTTTATTGGAAGAGATTATTATATTTAATGTTTAATTATGCCTAAAACATGATTAATTTTAGAGAGGACGTGTGTGAAAAAAAAGTAATTATTAATTTTTAATTTATCATTACTAATTAAAATAATAATAATTAACCATAAGGCTATCTCAACTTAACAAATAAATTATTTATAATATTTTAACACAGTAACTCATGTCATGTGAGTTTTTCTTTGTTTTTTTTTAATAAAAAGGGATTGGTAAGGGTCAAAAGAAACTTAAAAAGGTATTACAAAATATTGACCTATAAGATTTTAAAATAAAAAAAGGTTACGTGAGTCGTTGTAATCACACGTTTTCTTAATATTATGCTTATCACTTTAAATAAATTAACTATTTCTTATATAAACCCACCCTGTGCCAAGTCCTTTAATATTTTGATATTAATTTTACTTTTAATTCAATGTATTTTACTTGAAAGCAGAAACTATACAAATCTGTGAAAAGATGCCGAACATAAAAAAATACATTCATATTGCATTAAAGCAGAAGTGAGATCCAAAGAAAATAGAAAGCAACAGTTGTTGAACAAAACCACTCATTGTTTTCTGAATTGTTCTCCAAAGAATTGGAAACTACTCACTACACAGAAAGTTGGTTTGATATGAAATAAGAGAACAACTCCATCTGGTCTGAACGTGTCTTTAGTGTGAATCAACCACCCAAATTTGTTCTTTCTACTCCTTCAATTCCCACTGCAGAGAGTCAAACTGGTAAAAGGTCCTTTTCTTGTTAGAAGAAAGATCTTCAATATAGTTAAAATGACTAATGAGTCAAAGACTTAGGATTGCTGTTATATAACTTCATCTAATTTTATTAGATTATACGTTACTGTTTAACAATGCAGTTTAAAATATATCATTAAATTGGTGTGGATCATTGAATTCTTCCTATTTATAGACTTAACTAGTGTTGATGAAAACTAAAGTTTTTTAGAGTAACCCTTTTATTCCTTCACTTCTTCTGCACCTAATCTAATCTAATCCAACAACACAACACAAAAATTTGGAAATTTTGGTGCTAAAAAAGAGGAAAAGAAAATCCACGGAACTAAGGACAAAAGAAGAGGAGGATTGAGGCCACTAAAGCGGCATCCGAAGATATTGGCGACCGCGACAGGCGCCTCAAATATTTTGATTTTATAATGTAACCATTGACAGAGTAACGTTTTGTGTCAAAGGTACCGTAATTCATACCAACATTGAGGGGCATTTATGAGATGTCACCCACATAAGCAAACATTTCATTTACCTACGAGCTCTGCTTCTAAATCCAGATGTCACCAACATCATCATCTTCTTTGTTTTTTTACCAATAACCCATAAACTATTTGCCCTTAAAGCCAAAAAAGAGGAGAATACAAATTACAAACACAGAGAGTGTAAACAACACAGCATAACATAAAACCCATAACCAAAGCAAGGTCTGCCGTTGAACCACTAACAGCAGCAGACCAGGGGCTTAATCTCTTCTTCAAAAGTTTTGGTCTTGTTGAAGGGTTTTAAGCTTCTCTTGTTGTTTTTTTTTTTTTTTCTCCGCATTGTCTCCCATTTGGCACATATATATAAATATTTTTTTTTTATAGATATACCCTTTTGTTTTTTTTTTTTTTTGAG
>Ga0099824_1002503_pt1 | contig 26885 bp, 11 predicted proteins | sample SiratrowhiteBW_FD_76837 | JGI IMG/M metagenome (GOLD analysis project Ga0099824, IMG submission 76837) | Root nodule microbial communities of legume samples collected from California, USA - Siratro white BW | ecosystem: Host-associated > Plants > Roots > Nodule | place: USA: California...
GAAATAAACACAAAAATTAAATAAAATTATTTATATATTTATTTTTAAAAATAATATAATAATTTTTTATATATATATTATATTAAAAAAATTATATATATATATATATATATATATATATATATATATATATATATATATAATTAATTATTATTTTGTTTTACTCTCTTTTTTATCACTCTTTCTACTCAAACTCACATATCTAAATTTGAATAATAATTGACTTTTCTTAACCCTCTTTTCTAATTTTACAATGAATTAATAGATTCAAACACGTCTTAAGTGTAATCCTTTCACATCAATACACTTTTCTTTAATTTCACATGAATACATTTTTCTTTAAGTAAAAATAATTTTAACTATAAATATCTCTTTAATAAATTTTATTTTTAATATAAAAAATATTTTATATTGTACTCAGTTCGAGACAGTCACTAAAACAAACTATCAACCATAATACTAGTTAAAGTGGTATATGAATCGATGTTTCAAGTTGATATCATAACATTTGAGAACATGAAGGTGTGACTAGGGAAAAATGTAGTAGATGACTACGTATATTGTGATCTAAGGATGAGGAAAGATGTTCAATGAATCCCTTAGGGGGAATGATAGCCAAATTACTAGCTAGTGGGGGTGTTTCTTTGTGTAGGTTTGTAATAAAGTAAATAGGTGCAACTTATATGACTATAGTTGAATTGTTGAAGAGAAAAAGACCATGTTCAGTTATAGATTTCACTATATAATAACGGTTTAATCCAATTGAGTGACAAAAGCAAAAAGAAGGATTAGGAAAATGAAGAGATATTAAATTAGTAAGATTATATATTTAGGATGAGATGCATATCTCAAATTTAGTACGATATAAACAAGAAGAGGGTCTAAATACGATAATAGCAAATAATGGGTGGTGGAGATTCATACAAAATTTTGTAAGTGAAGATTTAGATTGTTTGCTATTGTTCTACAAGCAATCTATGATGTTGGAAAGTGAAGGGAAACAAAGTAGTTAAAAAAATTATACATACTTATTGTCATAAGATTTGAATTTATATGTACCGTTTTTAGAGAATGAGAAAATATTATATATATATATATATATATATATATATATATATATATATATATATATATATATATATATATATATTATACTAGTGCGTATGAAATATTATATTAAAAGTATCATTTAAAAAAATTTAAAGACAAATTTAAAAGGTTAATGTTCTTTATATTTTGAATACATGTTTTAATACTTGTTAAAATTTATTATAACCTCTATCATGCTCTTGTGATGATGCTCCTTTTACATTGTCTATTGATGCAAACATTATGTTTAGAAAGGAAACACTTCTATTTATTATTGAATTTAAATTGATCTCATTTTAAATTATTTATTTTTCAAATGTTTTATTTAGATAAGATAATTTAGATTTAGTTAGATAAGTTCTCAAAAAAAACTTTTCATTTTTTATTTGTAAAACTTTTTTTCTCAATTTATATTAAAGAATATTATTTTCAAGTTATGAAATACTAAATCGGGTCAGTAAAATAACATTGGGTCAAGCTCATGCTGGTCGAGTTGGGTCAACCTAGGTCAGAGTCAAGCCAAGGCAACCTAAACCCAAGTTGAGTCGAGTCAGTTTGGTCCAAATTAAACTAAGTAGGTTCAAGCTCAAGTTCAACCGAGTAGGCCTAATCGAGCTTAGTTAATCCCAATCCAGGTCAAGCTTAGCCGACCCCGACCTAGGTCAAGTTGTATCAACCTGAGCTCAAGTTGAGCCAAGTTGGCCCAGGCCTAGATCGATTCGAGTCAGGAAAAGGCCATTTAGTCGAGTTGGGGTGGGTTCACATTCATCTGCGTTAAGGTCAACATTAAGCCAAGTTGGGCTAGACCCAAGTTGGTCCTAGTTTGACGAAGATCAAATTTGGCCTAATTCGATCAAGACTATGCCAAGTTAAGTATAACTGGGCTCAAGTTGACATAAATAGGGTGAGTTAAGTCAAGCTGAGTTAGTTTGGAACAAGGTCAAGCCAATCGGTTCAGACCAAGGTCGAGATGAGTCAACCTGAGCACAGGTCGAACATAGTCAAGGCAAGCCTATATTCACTCGAGTCGAGACGGGTCCACATTTATCCAAATCGAGGTCAATGAAGTCCAGGTAGGCCATAGCCCGATCAAGACAAGGTCAACTCAATCTCAATCAAGACCACGTCAAGTCGACCCAAGGTTAAGCAGATTTGACCCAGACCTAAGTCGAGCTAAGTTGTCCCTGATGTGGTCAAGCTGAGTTAGCATGGGCCTAAGTCGAGCTGAATTAATAGAGTCCAAGTCAAGCTAAGTTGGGATGAGATCACATTCAGCTGAGTTGGGCTAGGTCCATGTCAAGTAAAGTTTGGTCAAGTCTAACTCGATTTAGGCACAGTTAGGATAAAGACAAATTATATCAGATTTGACTAAACCAAGTTAAGTCGTATTGGATTGAAACATCAAGTTGAGATCATGTCAAAATAAATTGGATCGATTTTGCATATTGAGGTAAGTCACCCCAAGTTAATCTAAATCAGCTTAAACTTAGATCGACCCAAACTAGATAAACAAAAAAAAATTATAATTCTTACTTTTTTTAAGTTAAATTTAAAATTCTTTAATTATAAGTTAATTCAATTATTTTAAAATTTCTTATGCTAATAAGATATTTTGTTATAAAACATTTTTTTAATAAATAATCACCTTCTTAAAATAGCCTTTAATGGTGTGCTCGGTGATCATATTATTTAATGAGATTTATTTGTAAATATTTCATGTAAGTTATAGAGACTTATTTGACAACTTTTCTCAGTTTTCAATTTCATTTTTCTGTTTCTTTTTCTTTTTTATTCAAATGTTGTCTTCCTCTTTCTGAATACCTAACAGTTGAAATTATTTAAATAAATAACTATTTTTTTTAATATTAGTCAGAGTGGTGTATATTAAAAAATTATTATACTAACACATCGGGTTCATATAGATACTTAACAAAAAGGAGACCTTTTCTTAGACGCTTGAATAAAAATACACTAATATGAATAGAATAAATATATGACTTGGATATATTTTATTTCAAAAATTGAAAATTTTCTTTTTATCCACATATTTAGCAGTTTATCATAGGCTTTACAAATAAAATAACTTAAAATATAATAGTGAAAAATTAATGAAATTTATAAGAAATTATATTATGTAGTTACGGTTCTAAGAAAAAATAGATAAAAAAAATTCAGATCAATATTTAAAGATAAACATATTTAATTAATTTAAAATTACAAAAATTCAAAACGTAATTGAAAACACACTTCGAAGAACAAAAACTATAAAAACGACATGTGTGCAAATCGAGTCATTGACATTGATTGTTAACGGACACGTGCATCCTCATCGAATAATAAAGAATTTAATGTATCTATTTTCATATATTACATACAAATAAATCCCCTTTTTGATGTAGATTGTTTATGGAGTTACACTTAAAAAATTTGGAGAAATATACTATTTTACATGAGTTATTATTAATATATATTTATATTTTTATTATTTATTTAAATTGAAACAGTTTTGTGATATAATATTTTGATTTATTATTTTTAAAAATTAAAATTTATTATTTAAAATACTTATCTCTTAAAAATTATTGTTTAATATTTTATTATTTCAGAATGAATGAGATAATATTTGAATAATAAATAAAAATGGAAAAACAAAAAAAAACTAAAAAACCCCTTCGGATACACTTGTAATATTAAAATTTAATATTATTAAATGACAAACGAATACATATTTACAAATCTACTTTAATTTATTCATTTTTTTCTATTTAAAAAAGAACATATATACACATATTAAATAACCATAGACATGTAAATGAAACATATATAACATTACGAAGGAATATGACCTGATTAAAATGCAAATAATTGTAATTTTTCTCCAAATTTGATGAATTTCGTTTGTAGTTTTTAATAAATTTTAAACCATATAAATAAATGTGTTACAAAAAATTGTATTAAAAATAAGGTTAAAATTTTTTTGCCGATAAATTTCAATCAATGAGTTATTAAAAAAGTTAGTAAATACGTACTCACATTTCCTAATTTAAAAATCCACTCACTGTTAGTTTCACTACTTTAACTCAATTCCTTCATATTCTCCCTCCAATTGTTCATGCCTAACAAAACATAAATATTTTTTCCCTATTCTTTGTAATCATCGTTCACTTTTATACACTATAATGATTTGGTATTCAAAATTTATCTTAAAATATACATATTTATTATTAAAGTTAAATAAAAAACTTATCATAAATGATATAATTAGATAAAATGATTTTAGATTTTATTCTAATTAAATTTATATTTATTGTTGTCTATTTTTTTAGTAATTTATATTCATTAAATATATTAAGCATTATCCTTAATAATTAAGAAAACTGTTATAGTTTAATCACATGCGTGGAAATATATGCTGCTAGGTTTCTACTCCATGGATGTTTTTCACTAATTAGCACTAACTGAACTTATTCTTGCTTAATTATAATAATTCAACGCGTAATAACATGCATCTCTTCTGTCATAGGGCATATTTTTGTCTATTGTCTTCCCCACCCACTGAATTCCAAAATACCACCATATATATATATATATATATATATATATATTTCAACTTGGACGATGCATGTCCATTCATTCATTTCCCACTATCCAAGAAGATGTTGATAAGCCATATCAATACGTAAGGGTCATTGAAGAGGTACCTCGTGAGGTTTTGGCAGAACATGCAATCACCAATTTTTTCAGTTCATGTGCAAATTTTAAAGCTTAAACAAGACAAAAACGGTACTTGAATTTTTTTTTTCGTTTTTTTCTAATCCGTGTGCTTTCATTAATTACTCCTCGTTCTTGATTGCTCGCAACACTGCTTGCTTCACCACTTGCGCGTCAACACTGTCGTTCTTGTGACTCTGCAAAATAAGCTCTTGTCAAAGTTTAGATGAAAAATTTAGAGTATTGCTGGTTGCATCATATTTTATTTTCTATAAATATTATCCCCTTTTGACATTATGTAACTATTGCAGCTCTACACTTTGTTGCCACATCATATACTCCATGCAACAACAAAAAAGGTAGAATAACCAACCCAATTAAGGTTTTTAACTTCTGTTTTTTAGAGAAAAACTTAAATTATTGTTGTTGCTGTGAACAATGTTTTAATCTGAAGCAGATATTTGATTTTAAAACTGCATGTATATGAAAAATTCTTCTATGCTCCTCCTCCAGGAAATTCTTCCTCTTGGAGCATATAATTATATTATTAAATTCTTCAATCTGAATGAAAAAATAATATATGTTCTTTTCCTAATTTACTACAAAGTACGAGGTGTATAGCAAATAGGGTAAAAAAATTTCTGTCTCAACGAATTGATATCAATAACACACATGGAGTATAACACATCATTAAGTACAATTTTTGTTTTTCTTCAAAACATGTATGGATCCATTCGAGTATCTAATTTCTGTTACTTTGGAGCCTCAGAACCATGAAAGAATTTCTCAGCAAGACTTTACAACTACTCGTGTTGTTTCTAATTTCTATGAATGTATATATTTGGATTGTTTATACATACGTTTCGGAACTGATATATATGTGAACCAAGTATAATTAGGAAAGTTGTGTGAAGAGGTTATTTTTGTACGTATTTGAAAGGAAAATAGTTAAACAGAAACTTTTATAATATTTATATATTTGTCTTACTTCTCTTCCCACAGCTTCTAGCTGGAAACTGTCTTCACAAGAAACCCTAGCATCAAGCACATCAAGGCCAAGTTCTTCGAAGGCTTCGAGTATACACACGAGCATACCAGGGCTATTCTTCTCTAAAAGCACATTAATGAGGAAACCCTTTTTTAGGGTTTTCACAGTTACCTGCAAAAATATCAATTTTATAAGATTTATCAATATGAACTCTGCTAAGTCAGACGAAAACTCTTACCACCCCTAATATCTCTTTTCCAAGTTAAATCGAATTATTGAATGTTTAATAAGATCTTTATTAATTTCTACCCAGAAATTCATAAGAATCTATGAACAACAAATTAAATGCAGCAACAAGATTAATAAGCACCGTAGGTAGTTCATCAATTTGAGAGTTTGATGATGATTCCGTGATCCCCAGCTCCGAGTTCAGTCCCTCCACCTTTTGTTTCAACTCCTCTATGTATTTTGAGGCATCTACAATGATTGAGGCTTTGTTCAGCTGCCAAAAAATTAACAAAGAAACTGTTAATTAGGTCAAATCTTTTAAAAGCTTTGATTCAAGATGAATCAGAAGCACAAGCTTCATCTCTGATTAATTCATCAAAATATAGATGGACTGATATGTGTGTGTATATATATACACACACATATATATATATAACAAATTACAGCAGTGGAGTTTGTGACATCGCGAAGTTGTTGCAAAGTCTGTTCCAGAGACGCTCTTCTTTTAGAAGCCATGCTTCTTCTGCTTCTTATCACTTTTGTGTAGTTGATTTTTTGATTTTGATTTTGCTTTTGCTTTTCTCTCCTTTTGTTTTCTCTGCCCTTCCTTTTCCATCTGTCTACTTAGACAGGTTTTCCTTTTTTATAGAATTGGCTGAGCTATTAAAAAATATGTGTAATATGTCGTTTGTTTGCATGACGAGTACCTAAATATTCCCCACACTAAATTATGCTTTTACAAAATTGACCTCGCCAGTTTCAGATACCTTGCATATAAATTTTTTGGGTGAAGCAAGACAAATATGATAAGAAATAATAATTACAAATGGTAACCATGTAATCATTAAGATAGTTGGTAAATATAAAAATGATAGTCATTATAATCTTAATCATTCATATTATTCAAAATTATATTTATAACTTCATAATAACCAAGAGTTTCTCTTGATAATTTTATCGTGTACATTTATGATAAAAAAAAACATCAATATGATATTGAAGATTAAAACATCAAGTAATTAAAAAAAAAACCCTAAAATTATAATAATTTTATAAAACAGAAATGATATAATCAAATATAAGTTTTTATGTTTCCCCGTGACATGCTATGATCGATATTGTCATTTCCTTTTTTATGACAAAACTTCTTGTTTGAATTTTCTTTATTTGTTTCTATTCTAGATCTTGGATATAATGATCTATAATAGTAAAATTCGAAGTGCTGATCCCGAGAAAAATGTGAGTGGTTGTCATATTTCATCACTTAGCCTTCCAAACAAGGCGAAGTGATATATATGCTCTCAGATTCTTTGTATTTTTCTATCTTCCTTACAAAGCCAGCACTCACGTGATAAAAACATCCTTCATGTACTTAATTTTACTGTATATAGCATCCTTTTCTACATTAATTTAACTTCGCAAAGCGCGTTATAACTTTATAAATGCACATAAACTAGTGATAGATAAATACCAATCGTGAACTTGCATCCAATCACCCAGATAAGTGAACATTAATCACTGTATAACTAAATAACTAACATAAAAATATTTAAATGTCCTAAAAATAAGGTTAGTTTGAGTAGAAAGAGTACCTTATAATGTTAAGTTCAATCTTAATATTCATTTAAACATAAAATACTAATAAATGAGAAACATACTGTAAATTTTTTTCATACATCCTCGACTGATTTTTTTTTTAATTACAATTGTTTTAGGATTTACTTTTTACATCATAAATCAATATGTTAACATGGGAAGGGTATGTAAGTTAAAACATGAAAATTTATATATGAAAAAACGCATTTATGTATATTGATAATATAAAGAGAGATATGAATGGAATCCCGTGAGTGAAGTGTTTGAAAGAATTGACAGCTAAACTAGTTTGTTGACACATGCTTCTGATTTTGGATGGTAATAGGAATAGGAGTAGTAATTATGATGAATGGATTGGAATGGAATCATCTTGAGCTTTTCAAGAACTCATATATCAATCACACACACACCACTACCATCACCAATTAACTCGTGCCATTCGTGTCTCTAATCTTATAACACGCAAGCCCAGAACAAAAACATTCATTCTCTTCTCTTTTCACTTCCTTGCACGTGTGCATGCCTCCTTCATACCTCCCGTGACTCTTCTCTCACCAAATACTCCGACGAAGCTCAGGTCCCCTCTTCCATGTGCTCTACCCTTTCTCTAGGGCTCTTTCAAAGTAGTTTTCTTTGGTGGTTTGTAGTTTTGTTTGGTGGTTTGATCTACTTTTCTTGCCTCTTGCATTATTTTCATTATTCTTTTTCTAAACTTCAAAAGGAAAATTCTAGCAATCCATTAGTATCCAAAATAAATTTTGACATCTTTTCTAACCATATTATTATTAGAAAAAATGATAAGTCTAACTCTTCAATTTAGGCCTTTGAAATTGGATAAGGGTTTAATGGGTTCCGCCACAAATTGTCTTATTATAATAATTGTTGGATTCGTTCGTAAATGGATGAAGAGTGTTATGTTGATGTTGAATTATCAAGTTTTATTATTATTTACACTTCATTTAATACTTATTTTTCGTTCATTAGACAATTGTATCACCTTTGTGGTCTTTATCGATTGACACACAACTCATGTATGACATGTGTCAAAATCTCATGACACTTTATGACACTTCTTTGTTCATAAGTAAGACCAATCAATTACCCAAGTATAACTGATTATTTTGCAGGGACACCTTGGTGAAACATCACCAAGAGTAAGGGTGAAAACATTGGGAGCGACTTCATTGTTCTTGAGCATAATTTCTACCAATGTATATGGATTAGACTATCTCGTATACTTCTTTATTATTATTTTTTTCGATAGAAATCCTTCTTGTTCCATTATGATTTGAAGGCTTTATATGATTTTAATGAGCTACTTCCACTGTAAAGAAAACTTGAAAACTACAACATAACTTTTTATGAGCTTGGACTTGTATATAACTACCAATGATTAAATTTTGGGATTACTATCACCTCTATATCGTCCATGCTCCTCTATACTTCTTACAAAATAAACAAAAGACATAGTTTGTTTATGGGAGAAAATATTGTATTTGCATGACAGAGTAAAAATTGACATTTTCATTAAAGATAATTTTAAAAATCTTCCAAAATATACACATTGTGACCACATTGGATGTACCATTTTTTTTAACAGCCAATAATAATTAAATAAATAGGTCACTTCAGGGGTAGCTCAACTTTTATACACCTTAACTATAATTCTATAATCCTTACTAGATACACCTTATATCACACAACAATTCGACTCCATGTCATTCTTCCAAGATAAACAAGAAATGAGATTCATATAAAATACAGAATATATATAAGGTGGTATACTCCTCACAATCATGAGAAGATACACATCATCCCATTTTTTCACTAAACTGATGGACATCTTATAGATGTCTATATCTGGACTTCCCTTCTTGCCTCATCATGTTCATCTTCTATGCTTCCACTATATTGCCAGTAATAAACCTGCAAAACAAAGACACACCTACCTTCTACCTGAACTCTCAATCTATATCAGGTCCTGGTTAACTACTACAAAGATTCCAAGCACTTGATTGAGCAAAGTACCAATCCGAATAAGAGAATGTTGATCTCGTAATCCTATGTTTAATCCATTCCCAACTTTTTAGTTGTGCTAGACAAAAAACTTCCTCCTCATCTACTATCCCATCTTTGAAAACTACTTTATTTCTATGTTTCCAAATATATGTTACAACAGCTACCCACACCCCTTTCTAAGCTCTAATCACGTTATTTTTATGATCCGTTAAATGATAACTTTGAAAATGGATGGGAATAGACTCGTGTCTAATAGTGACTCTTCCTATCCACCTCTCACACAAGTCCCAAACTTTCTGAATAACCTTACAAGTACAGAAAAGGTGTTGGGCGTTTTCTAAATGTTCTCGGAACAAAGGACATAAAATGCACCCCATAGGTACTCCCCTTCGCACCAAGTTATCCCTAGCTGGTAATTTATCCCATAGTATCCTCCAAGCACACACCAAAGCCGATGAAAGTATCTTTAAACTCCATAGCAATTGAAAACACTCTAAACTTGACATTTGATCATCCATTTCAGTATACTATATCTCGACTTCACAGTGTATACCTACTGATCATCCCCTATCCACTTCAGCCTATTATGTCATTCCCTGTTCCATTGGACACCAGATATCATTCCCAATAATTGGCTTCTAACTGTTTTTCCCACTCAAACCACTCCCTTCTCCAGCTTAGCTTCCAACTTGTACACCTTTCACTCCAACTTTGTCCCCAATCCACCACATCGAATACCTCACTGTCTTTACACTGTGAAACTGTAAACAACCTTGGGAATTCTTCTTTCAACACTTTGCAAACTACCCACCTGTCCTCCCAAAATTTAGCATTCCTCCCATCTCTGAGGCTCCACAACATTCGACCGTCAAACCAGTTTCCTTGTTGTTCATTACCATATACTTTACACAAATCCTTCCATCATTGTGATTGTTTACTCTGGACAATATTAACATTAAGATTCCTCCCATCACCATACCTTGCTGACAACACTTCTCTCCACAACCCCTCTCCCATATTCCTTAACCTACATTTCCATTTTGCTAACAAAGCATCGTTGAAGCACCTGATATCTTTGATCCCCAATCCACCAACTTGAACTGGACTACATACTTTTTTCCATTTCACCCATGCGATCTTCCTTCCTTCACTACCCAACCCCATAAGAAATTTGATTGGATTCTCCTTATTGTATTACAAACAACAATCAGTGTCTTAAAGAAGGAGAAATAGTAAAGGGATAAGAGGGTAATGCACTAATAACTGACGTAATAAGGCAGACTATTCCTGTCATTGAAAGCAATCTACCCTTTCATTTCGAAAGTATTGATTTAATTTTATCAACAATAGGGCTCCAAAAATTCAATCTTCTAGGATTGCCTCCAACTGTAATACCTAAGTACTTGAAAGTAATTTCTATAAGACAACAATTTAGGCACTTAGAGTAAATAAATCTGTCAAGTTGGGAAATACCACCGAACCAACCTTACTATTGTGGAAGTTAATCCTAAGTCCAGACACCAACTCAAAAATCCTCAATATTGCTTTTATTGCCAACACATTATCATACAACAGTTTACAGAAAAATATAATATCATCTACAAATTGTAGCATATCTACCTGCACTCTCTCTACCTACTATATTGGATGTACCATTAATAAATGTTTGAAGTTTCTTGAGAAAAACCTCTTTCACTTAATATTGTCCACACATCTATTGTGAAGTCACATGTTACATCTACACACCAATTGATTTACTTCATATGACTTTAGCAATAAATGAAGACTATCAAATGGTATGAGACATGTCAATCTACTAGTAATATTGTTTTGGTGATGCAATTTGGTAATTCATCTATTGATTTCTTTTTATCTCATTCTTTTAATCCTTAGATCAATGACCGACTTCGTTGTACTTGATTATATATCTATATTTAGTAATTGTTCTATTTTCTCTTTCTTTACTACTATTATCAATTTTTCTTTTATGATTGCTATCAATATAGTTCATGAACATAAGTTTGTGGCATTGGCACTAATTAATTTCTCTCATTCTTTATTGTTGATTTTTTATCTGCTAATTATGTTTTTAATTTATTTTTTATCACCTGATTGACCCAATCTCATAACATTATATCCACTCTCACTAAAAATAATGTTACCTTGCAGAATCATCGAACTTGTAACATTGATTTTGATACTAATTATTGGATATCAGGTGTTTATCGTTAAGACAAAAGTTATAATTGAAGTTAGGATACAACTTATTTTACTTAAGAATGTAACAAGCAAAACACTATAATTTTATTGTGACTTTGAATCACCTAACTTATATTACGAAACAATTGATGCACTTTACAGCACAACCCATAAAAATATTCAAGTCTTAATTCCTTAAATGAAAGAACCTAAGTCTTTTACTTCCACTAAAATTCTTCTGAATAAGTTTGACCAACATACTTGCTTAACATACTTGTTTCAAAAAAGGCTTTAACATTAACCAATCATCTTTACCTAATAGTATAAAATCAATTGGTTTTCTTCTCTAATTTGTAACTTAAAAGAACTCTTATTTCTTTATTTTTTTATTTTTTTTTACATATTTGACATAAAAACTACCCAAGAATGTGTCACTTAGTTCTCACAACAAAATTCTTCTTATCATTTAAAGATAGACTAATTGTTCAATTTTGAACAATATAGACCTGATTAACAAACTTTATTTTCTCTAATTTAAAGTTCGTGAAAACTTTTAACTTATTTTGAAAATTGATCTTTCAACCAATACTTTCAAAACTAACAAAAAATACAACAAAGATTAAATATAAAAAGATAAAAGTAAATTTAAACTTAAAAATAATTCATTCAAAATTTAATTAAAACAACTATAATTAAAATTAAAAGGTAAAAAATGTTAAATAGATAAGTATTCTTAAGGAAACTATACATAGAGATAAAATAATCACTTTCTAATTCAAGTTATTATTATCACTAGGAGTCTTCAATTTATTTCAACATTAAGAGTGTATTTGGATTTGAACATGGATTTGAGAGAGTGGAAAAAAAGGTGAATGAGGTGAAAGTGCATGGAAAGTATGTGTGTTTGTATTAAGAGAAAGATGGTAAGAAATGAAATGAAAGCTTTTGAAAGTTTGTGAATTATGATAGATGTAATTGATAAAATATTTTCTAATAAATAAAATTGTAATATTACAAATATACTCTTGTGATTAAAATTAATTTAAAATAAAATATGATTAATTTGTTGGATAAGATTGATAAATTATTTTTTTTTTTTAGTTGATGGAATTATGAGATTACTAATTATTTTAAAATAAAAATAAAAATAAAAATTAAATTATTATGGTTAATACCATTAGTATTTTATAATTTTTTTTTATTATTATTATAATTTTTAATTTTATTATTATTATTTTATAATTTTATTATTATTTTTAATTTTTACCATTAATATTACTAATACTTATTCTTATTATCATTTTATAAATATATTATTATAACTATTATTATTTTAAAATTTTATTACATTTATTATTATTTTAGTATTTATTATATTATATTATATTATATAATTGATTGTATTTCACTACAAGAAAAAGTTAAATTACCGACAAAATTTTATTGACGGAATTTTATCCGTCGGTAAAATATCATTATCGACGTATTTCTAAGTTTGTCGGTAATTATCGACGGATTTACCCTAAATCCGTCGATAATTACAGACGGATTCAGAATCCGTTGAAAATTCACCGATATTATCGACGGACTCAGAAATCTGTCGGTAAATTTACATACAATCAATTTACCGACAGATTTTTGGATGTTTCCAATGGATTTGTCTCGTCGGTAATTTTTCTTTTTTTTTATAGTGTTTATTTTATTGTAATATAAATGATATAGAAAATAAATTAATGGCAGTTTTGTAATTGCACCAAGTGTTACACTACTTTCTTCTTCTTTCCACTTAGGTGAGGGAGGATGACCTACAGTAGCGCTCCCGTTTTTTCGCGCCTACATTTTTGCTTAAACCAATAGATACAAACATACTTCTTTCCCTCAAATTTGTCTTCTTAAATAGTAAATCAGTTCAAACAAACATAGCATAAAAGAAATGTGTGTCATAATTTTGACTAATATAATAAAATAATAGGCTAAAAGAACATGTAATTTACGACAAAATAGATTTTCCCCACACTTATAAGTGTTTTTTTTTCTTTTTCTTTAACGGATGCTAACTACAGAAGATATTTTCTTTCTCAACATTATAGCTTGAGTCTGAACACTCTCGCTAGTGTCTTATTTTACGATTCCAAGGATTAATTGTCTTCGCCCTCTCATTAGCATGATGAGTGTTTCATGTGTTGCTTCCAGTTTACGTATTTTTCTTTACTTTCCTACAAAATAGGAAAAAAATTCCATATATGTGTTTATTTATTATTAAAACTATAATATTTTTTTCTTACTTTTATGAATTTCTTATTTTTTTTTCTCTTTTATACTAAATGAAATCATATAGATAAATTCATTAAATTTGAATTTATCAGCTTACAAACGAAGTTTTGTAGATCAAAAACTCATATAAAATTCAAAATTGACATATAATGTTGTTAGTCGACGCAAAAACACCGCATAATAAAATATTATATAATGTGTGTTGGCCAAGCCGTCACAAAATTGAAGTAGATAGATTGCGTGGGTCAGGCCAACACTTTTCATATGTTTTCGAAAGAAAAATAGAATTAGTATACATGCATACAAAACCAATTTTCAGTCTAACCACATCTAAATAGTCAAACACTTACAAAACAAATTTACAAAATTCAAGATTCCATTAACATGAAACTTACCTTTCAATAGTTCCTAGTATCAACTTCAACACCAACACGATTTCAGATTGAACATCAACATAATTTCAAACTGAACACTATAACAACCTTACAGTGAAGAACATACAAAAATCTTGATTTAAAAGCCTAAAAATATCAACATCCACCCAAAACAAAAATGCTCAAACTAAATCAAGAAAACACACCTCAGTCAACGCCCACCAGAAACAAACAAAGTTTCCAGTGCAAACTCAGCGTATGTGAGTTAGAAAGGAGAATCAATCAATTGAAAGCAATTTTTAAAGCCCAATAAAATTCATGTGAGCCCGAAATGAATATTAGAGGCAATTGAAAGCAAGAATGGAGGTTGAAATTCAACAACGGTACAAGCTCTCAACAAAGATGAAGAATGTGAGAAATAAAATTGGAAAAGTAAACTCTAATAAATAGACACATTGGCGTCAGGTAAACTGACGCTAACATTAACGTTCACCAAGTCAATACTAACACTAGCGTCCACCAAGCTGACCTACATCATTCTAATATTTTTTTTTTGCGTCCACTTTAATGTGAGTTTGGCCCATGCAAATTCCAGTCTTGCATTATAGGCAACTTATAATGAGTTTGGTCGTCACTATCTGTATTCCTTTCTAGCCAACGCTATTTTCTGACAACTGCTATACAATTTTCTTGTAGTCTTCCAAGTCACGCTACATCCTGCAGATCGCGTCACACCACCCTACATGTAATTAAAAAAAGAAATTACACATTTTTATATAAAATTTACAATAAATACTAAAAAATGTAATAGATACTTCTAAACAATACATTATAAATATTTTAATTACTGATTTGTTATTAGACAATTATAAATATTATGATATATAATTTATAGATATATATTAATTATTATTCATAATTTTTATTTAAAATACTTTTTATAGTTAGGAAAAGTTATTTCTCAGAAATAATAAGAGCTGAATAATGTTTTATTATGTAATTTTATTTTAATTATATTTTAATAATAACTTTTAATTAAATTTAATTTTTAATATATAATTTTTAGATTATTTAATTTAAAAAAAATCATTTATAATCATGATTTAGAATTAAGCGTGACCCTGACTTCACTCATTTAACCTTCACTACAAATAATTTTTGTAACCGGTGACAAAATCCACATACTAATAATGAACAGTAGTTATTAATAAATTAAGTTAAAGTTTTAAATTTAAGGACAAATAGAATATTAATTATAATATCTAAGCTAAGTTACTATAGAGACATATGAGGTAATTAGAATAATATAATTGCTCATTTACTTGCTTCAAGAATCCCACATTTTTAACAAATATATTAAACTAAGAGTTTGGATAATTGATTGATAATTATGAATGCAGTGGTTAAAATAAGTTGTTTGGTTAAGTGGGCCATTTTGCAAGTTTAGGTGGTTTATGGAAACATAAAGTTTTGAAAGTTACCATTTAAGCCACAATATTATTCCGGTTGGCTTGGATTTTAGAGACTAAAACCGTCACTAGTAGGCAAAGGTAGGAGAGAACTCATTTATAACATCCAATTTTCTAATGTTTTTCTTCAATTTACCATCAATGTTGAAATCTACATTTTGAATTCATTATCAATGTTGCTAAGATGTTATTGTATTCTGCTTTGTATAGATAATGTTGGGAGTAAATATTTGGAACTTAAGGTACAAAAGTAAATAAATTGTGTTAGTTACGTGAATGATGTTGCTTGTTCGGTAAAAACTTTGTTAAAAGGTGTAATTCTTCCTTAAATATATAATTGAGATTATGAATGTTTTAATAATTTTTTAATGTATTATTGTATCTTAATGGGGAGTTGTGCACAATAGAATGGTTAGTTACTTTTATATTGAGTTATTATAATACATAATACTGTTCGTTCATATTTTCTTAAGAAATTATTTTTCTCAAAAATTTGATATTTATGGGATTTTTTAACGGGTTAATATATTAAATCATCCCACTGTTTATATATTTTTCTTTATTTTGTTCTATTATTTTATAATTTCTCAGTCCCGTCCTTATATTTTAAAAATGTGTTAATATAATTTAGCTAATACAAAATACTTTTATTATTATTATTTATTGTTTATTGTAAAAAAACAATTTACATCCAAATTCTTTAAGTATATATAGAACTTATTAATTTTTTTAATGACGAACAATAAAATTAATGGGAACACTTTAGGAGTGCTCTAACCCTATTACAAAACACACTTATACAGCTATAACAAAATCCAATTACAAGACGGATAACAACAATAATACAATAGTTGAATTAACATTGTGTCAAACCTCTGGATTAAAAGAACAAATAACAAACCATGTTAACAGGACGTCAAACACACAGTATTAACTAGAAACATGATATTTGCATAGCTATATTCTAGTATGATCTGGTATATTGCATTTTCTGCCACCTGGTCTCCAATCTTTAGCAACACATTGCATAATTTATCATAAAGTCTGCTACACATCAGTCCTTCTTCATATGTCAATTTATTAACGGTTTAGAGCTACCATGCTTTACCTGCAAGTGAATACAACACAAGCCTAGTTCCTTTTCTACCTGTCCCCTCACTAACCTGAGTACACTTAGTATGTATCTACAAATAGAGATCATCCAGTACTCTTCAACAATCACTACATAAGCTCTACCAAACATTCTCGTGGATTAAGGCACTAGTCTGAAAAGTAGTAGTGTACTTTCTGCTTACCAGTCTTAGTTTAATACCACGTTTTCACTTGTGCCATTGCAAAAATCTCAACATCGTCCACTGTCTTGTTACTAAAAATAATTTTATTCCTATGTTTCTAAATTTCTCACACTATTTCCAACCACATCCCTTTCCAAACTACGTTAGATTTCTTACTCAAACCAATTGCAAAATACTTTCGGAAGTGATTGATAATGTCCTTAATCCTAATAGAGGTTAATCCTAACCACCTATTACACTTGTCTCAAACTCTTTGGGAGACCATCACAATTCAAAAAGAGATGTTGTATTAAGGTCCCATACTTCCCCACATCCCTCAACATATTGATTTTCATCTTCTTCTAACAGGGTTGTATAACCAGAATGGGTTATGTATACATTTGTATCCTCCCCCATCCAACAACATGCATCTAACGCAGCTTTATTCCATTGAACAATAGATATTCACTTACTAATTGTCGTTTCAAACCTTGTTCTCACACAAACAGTTCTCTTCTCTAAGATAATATCCATTTAAAATAATCCCTATTCTCATTACTAATCCACTCACCCATCTCACTAACTACCTTCTCCTTGTTGACTGAGACAAAGTACAGTCTAGGAAATGATTCCTTAATTGGCCTATCACCCACCCAACAACCTCCTAGAATCTAATTTCCCGCCATGTTTCCATGTTTCCATCTTATCCTCTTATCAAACCAATTAGATTTGTTATGTACTTCACATACTGAGCATAAATCTTTCCACCATTGTGAACTTTTCCTTTCTGTCATAGAATCTTTCATTTTCTGCCAATTCCCATATTTGGATTCAATTACATCTTTCGAAACGCCCTCCTCCCCTACACCAAACTTCCATTTTCATTTTGCCAATAACGCATAGTTGAAATTTTGTATATCTTTAACTCCCAAACCCACCTTTTCCACAGGTTTGCATACTTTGTTCCACGCAATCCAATGTATTTTCTTCCCTTCAAAATTCCACCCCCAGAGGAAATTGGACTGTATTGTTCTTATACTCTTGCAAACCTACTTAAGAACTTTAAAAAAGGACATATAAAATAGTGACAATGTAATAATTACTGCTTTTATTAAGCAGTGTCTTCCAGCCATGGATAATAACTTGTCCTTCCACATAGATAGCCTAACCTTGATATTGTTAATAATCGGTCTCCAAAAATCCACCTCCCTGGGATTTCCTCCTATACTAACACGCCGAGATACTTAAATGAGAAGTACATGTTATCACAATTTAAGCATTTAGAAAATATGTTCACATCCACGTCTGAATTCCTACTGCACCCACTCGGCTCTTATAAAAATTGACCTTTAAGTCTGAAACAACCTCGAAGCTTCGCAATATCACTTTAACCATAAGAATACTCTAGTATTTTGGTTGACAAACAAACAGGGTGTCGTCAGCAAATTGTAACAATAACACCTCAACCCCATTTTAGCCCACTCTAACCCCCTCTAAAACATCAATTCCTATTGCTTCTCTCATCAGGCCTGTCAAGCCTTCCATCACTATTAGAAACAAGAATGGAGCTAAATGGTCACTTTGTCGGAATCCTCTTTTTAGTTTGAACTCTCTGGTCGGACTTCCATTAATTAAAACCAAAATAGTAGTTGATTTTAGGATCATTTTAATTCAATTAATTCACTTGTCATGAAATCCTAATCTTTTCATTATATATTCTAGGAAATTCCACTCCACCAATCATAAGAGAACTTATCTTATCAATGTTACACAAAATCAAATTTTTAACCATATTTTTATTATTATTTTTTTATTATCACTATCATTATTAATCTCATGATTATATAAGAATGATTATTATCATTATAAGTAAGATTAATATTAATAATTTTATTAAAATGATAATAATATTAACAATTTTAATAATATTAATAAATATAATATTAAAAGTAATATTAATAATAGAATGTTAATAGTATTAATTATAATAATAATAAATTAAAATAATAAGAATAAGAATAATAATAATAATAACAATTTCAATAATATTAGTAAAAATAATATTAAAATTAATTTATAATAATAATAAAATATTAATAATATAATGTTAATAATATTAATTATACCTTTTGAATAATATATTGCCTTTTTGAATAATATCCAACTTTTCATTGTTGAGCCAATTTGATTAGATAATACCTTATACTTTTTGAATAATAATAGCAAAGTGTTTACAATAATATAAATAGTAATAATATTTTGCAAAGTGTATAAGGTATGCTTGTTATAACCACAAAAATACTACAAGTGAAACCAACCACACACCACCATGATTACAATTAAGAATTTTAGTGTTGATATCTTTTAAAAACATTTTTTAGTTTAAATTAATTCTTTTGCCTAATAGTTTGTAAAACAATTTATTATTTTGCTTCACATTTTGTGATTAAATAATACTTCATATTTGTATGTTCATTATGAAACTTTTTTTAAAATTGCAATGAGTGCTAAAAAAATTTCAACAAAAACAAGATAAATAACAAAGTAGTACAACAAAATTTGCATAATCATTGTTTCTATAAAAGTTAAAATTACACATTGTGCATAGTACAAAATAGAAAGTAACCACACTCTTACTCGTAAAATATAAAATAATCTCACTCATACTACATGATAAAATTACCATACTTAAATACATATTTATTTTAGCAAGACTGAGAACATAACAATGTTTAACACACACACACACACAAAAAAGTTCTTATACTAAAAACATCTTCGACAACTTTATAGCGTTTTCAATGAGCTTTGAAGATAAGTATATTTCTCTTTTATCTCACAAATATTGAATCCATTTCGTCATATATTTTGTCATACCACCATTGAAAAAGTTACATCCCATCAATTCTTCAACATCATTTTGTTTAATATTCAAATAAAAGAATTTAAATTATAAATAATTTTAAAACCACAAAATTACTTAATACACAAACCACCTTTGGACGAGTCTAAATTTTTTTTCCTAAATTTCCAACCGTTGTAGTTGTTTGAAACACTACTTATTCCAAAGTTTTGATGACAGTTGGTTGAAATTGAGATGTTATTCAGACACAATTTATGAAGAATAATGGAAGCTACAAATAATGAAATTTCACAGCACCACCAATGATTGAACCTTTACGAGGAAGAGAATGAATAACTTATGCCATGAAACTTAATAATAATTTAAAGACATAAACATAATATCGTCGATATCCCGTCATTACTAGTACGTTACTACTTATGTGACACGTAATGAAATCACCTTTCATATTATTCTGTAACTAATGTCTCTAGAATTAATTTAATAGAAGGAATTGCATTGAAATGCTTTTAAAAAAATAAGAATCAAATTAAGAAGTTTAAAACAATGGAATAAAATTGAAAAAAACTCATAAAGAGTAGAACAATTTAGTAAATTAAACCTTTTAAAAATTTGTATAATATTTTAGAATTATATCTCTTATTTTTTAAGAATTAAGGAAAGCTTGCACATCAATGACTAAGTTATTCATTAATTAACTATCTTCGAATGTAACAAAAACGAAAGTTAAAATAAAACCTCCATAATATTTATAAATAAATATAAATTTAAGCATTTTTTTAGTGTGGCTACTTACTCATAGATACTACAAATCCTTAAAATACACGTAAGACATAAAGAAAAACCTCTTATATTATTTGTCCTACATGAAATGTTTCATATTTTACTTTTTATTTTTCTAAAATGTTATTACTTAGATCTAAGCAATATAAATTTGAATTAATTTTCTAGTTTTGAACATTTTACATCAAAACTATTAACCAAAAATAGCATGTTCTAATTTAAATATATTTTATTATAGTTTCTTTTAGTTTTGAAAGTTTATGACGTATTTCTAATATTAACAAAATTTTCAAATTCTCATTTATAATAATAAATTTTTTTATTATACTACATCCTATCTTCATATAAATTATGCTTCCCCTGTTCAATATTGATTTTAATTTTACATTTTTATTTGTGTATAAATCTTTACTTATGCTGGATAAAATTTACAATAAACATGAAAAATCAGACAAAATATATTAGTAGTTAATATAAATGATCAAACAGTTTACAGCTTGTAACTTTCTCGTCACCACCCTTTCTCCAATAGGTCGATTTTTAGTAAGAAAATTGTTAAAAAGAGATTGTTATGAATAATATCAATAATCTTATAATAAAGACTAAATAGGTTAAGTCATAATTAAATCGTGTTTTTTTAACTGTTACATTCTTAAATAAAAAAAAGTTATACCTTAATTAATGATTATAATTTTTGCTTTAATAATAAATTCTCAGTCTATCAATTTCAATAAATAAATATTGGTAACTAGAACCATTTCCTCATTTTTCATTAATGCTTAGTTTTCTTTAAATATTTTAACACGGTCTTTTTTTTTTCTTTTTTGGGTACAACAACACAATATTTTTGGTGTGTGAAAAATAACTAATTTGTTTATATAAAAAGACAGTTAATCATGCAGAAAAGAAACAAGCGAATCTGTATTTTTATTCTTTTTTGTTATGACAATTGTGACACAAGTATAATAGAGTTGAAGAGGCAGCTGAGAGAGATTGAGAAGCCTGAAGAGACAATATCATTGTACATGTGTGTCCATGCGGATGAAAGAGACTTTCCAAACATTATGTACAAGTAAGTCTTAAGCTCTACAGATATATGTCACACAACTATATATATGTGTCCATACATAGCAATAATATTTGAAAAAATATAGTTACATCATAATGCATGTTCACCTTCTTTTTATTACATGTCTTTTTCCATTCATACAGAGAATAGTTTTCTGCTCATGACTCCATATGTTGTGGGTCTCTTGTACATGTAAGACCAACACCATTACACAAGAATTCAAATGGAATAACTTTTACACCATGTTTTCTTGGATCAATGTATTTTCATTGTTTATATATGATTTGAAAAAAATTGTCGGCAAATTCAGCAGAAGTGAAAAAAAGAACAATGAAAATCAATATACAACTACCTGTGCATATTTTATGTATATTTTGGTGTCTATATAATTTTCATTATTTTAGTAAAACTGATTCTATGTTAATTTCTACCTATTTTATATTTTGACTAGATATTTCCTATATACTTTTGTTCACTTAAGGAAAAGTAGAAAACTGTATATGCAGTATCAGTTGCTATTTAACTAGCATTTAAACTTTTCCCTTTCTCTCAGTAAAAGTCAGCCCTACATAGTGACCTTTGAACTATGATAACTTGAATGATTAATAATATATTTGCACTTTAGTTATTTTACGTTAATGTTTTGTCCGAGATAGACAATGCTAGTGTGTTTTAGGTGAATAAAATCTGTGTGTTGAGGTGGATCAAGCTGATACATCTAAAGCGAATAATTGACTGAAAACAAAGAACGTTGACTGAAGTTCTTCAATGTTGATCTAAGTCAAGGTCTGTTGATCAGGTTTGAGGTCTCTTGTTAGTTCTGACATATTGATCTTTCGACTCCCAATAATAATGATTTCTCTTTTCTTTCTAACAAGAGTAAAACTCATTAAAAACATTAAAATTGTGTAACTTGTTTCACAAGCTATAAATCTAGTTCAGAATATTTTTTTACAAAAATAGTAAATCGTGTCACAAAAATGAAAAGAAGTTGTATTAGAACAGCACGATTTTAGTGATAAATTGATGTGTATCAAAAATTATCTGGTAAGTGAAGAAATTTAATTAATTTTAATTAAAATTGTGTTACGGTAACACAATTTTATTTTTAATACTAAAGAAGTTGTCACTACGATATACGACTTTTATTTATTTCGCACGTTTAGAAAACGTGTTATATAATAAAGAAGTTGTCACCATGTAGTATAATTTTTTTTTTACATGAAAAAATTCGTCTCAAAATAACAAGATTTCAATACTTCTACTTGTCATATCCAATATTTAAGAAATCGTTTCATTGTCATACAATTTCAGTCTTTACTATCTACCCTTCCGATATGATTACTTATTTTCACAAAAAGAAAAATTTCTGCAACAAATTAGTAATTTACAAAACAAATTGCATCATCTGTGCCTTGTCGTAAAACTCCCTCCACCAAAAAAAAGTATATATATATTTGAAACTTAATTCAATGTGTAAATTAGTTCATTACTGCCAGCTCATAAGAATTTGTGTTTAACTAAATCTGCCAATGGTCGTTGACATTGATGTGGGTTAATTAGCTAAATACCAAAAGAAGAAATACCACCCCTTCATACATCTTGGTTTGATGTGAGAGTTGTAAGTGACGTTGAGGTTCACGGGCTAGGTTCTAGTTACGTTACAGAACAACTTATTCTATACACTTATTTGGGTCGTCGAAAATTCCATCATCACATCGTACAAACCTATTTTGTCTCTTTTCCTCACATGTTCAATCCAGCCAACAATACCTACACATAGAAACTACCAAAGTGCATCAAAGCAAGACAATAGCATCATTTGTACAAAGACATCAAGTTTTTTTTATCATTTGGATTGCACAGGACAGCCATAATAATGAGTGGTAAACACCCCCATAACAGGACCCTAGAAAGTTGAAACCTTTATTTTTGGAATCAAAGAAGAGAAATGCTAGAATTCCTCTTAAAGGTAAATTAAAAAGATAGGGGAAAGCAACCCCTCAAGCCATTATGCTTCTACCATTGGTTGAAGAACGACAATGATGTTTTAATCAGTAGTGCAACCTCCTAAAAATTGGCACAATTTCTAACCTCTTATATTCTCTTTTAGCTTGAAAAGCCTTTTGTTATTTTTTTTTTTTCCTGATAGAAACAAGAATGATGAGTAAGCAGATTATAATGGCTTTGAAAAATAATGAAGTCGTCCTAACGAAGTGCATTTCCCCATAAATGTTGGAGATCAACTTTTCTTTGACCATGTATAGTTTATTCAGCATTGGATTTTTTCATGTTGTGAATCTTAAGAATATAACAAACCTTGATATAAGATATCTCATATCAACTTATATAAGTAGATCATAACTTTCACCTATGATTTAAATTTCATCTCAATTCTATAATTAATCAATGGTAAAATAATAGTTATCCTTTACTTATGTAATTTAATTTTGTCACATTACTGATTGCTATAGAATCTTTGACATTTTTTCACTTGAAGAAAGAATATTTCAAAAGAGTTTTTTTTTGACTAAATTTTAAATATAGGAAAATGCTAATTTAGCATCACTGTTTACGGTATACTTCCATTTCACACTAATTTTTATTAATATTATATATTAATAAAAAGAATAATATACATAAATGTTAAATGAGTAATATCAAAATATATATATATATATATATATAAATAAAAGTCGTTTAATAAAGATCCAATAAATTATTCTACAAACTCTACAATTTAACTCAACTTCTATAAAATCATAGTTTACTTGTTTTTAATTGTCAATTAAAATAGAAGAAGAGAAAATGTTTTGTTGGAATTTATTGTTCAGTGACGTAGATAGCAGCATTTGAAATGAACACTCATTAATTCGTATCATGCTATGCTACTGTACCGTTTACTGAGGAACATGTTTTAGATTGCCATTGAGATTCAGTTGGAATCACATGTCTATTTAATTTATGCAATCAAACAAACAAGTTTGATTAGGATCTTAGTTTTACTGTTTAGTGTCTGTATAATACATTATTTGTTAGATGAATTTAAAAGGTTTTGCCAATGTGACCTGAAGAAACCAATTCTCTTAGGTCACTTTTATGCAAGATAATTTATTAATATTTTGTTCTTCACAAACATTCACATTTAGATTATTGATGTTTGGATCTGCATCTGCCGGTTGAAAGGAAGAGAGTAGAGAAAAGATAAGAAAGTTCAAAAATCATGTAATTACTAAAAGAACATAAATTTCGAAAAACAAATCTTTACATAAAATAAAAAATTTACGCATATTGTAGTTATAATAGATATTTTTATTATAATCGATTATTTCTTCGTATATACATTAACATATAATTAATTGTGTTTATTTTTATTTTTTATTAATATTTATATATTATAATAAAATATGTAATTAATATAATAACATTAAAATAAAAATAATAAACGAAAAGTATTTTTTTCAATTATATTTATTATGAATTTTCCACAAAAATGTATATATTTGTTCTTAATTCAAAAAAAATCTTATGGTCTTTCTCCTGGTTTCTTTTCCTTTCTTCTTCCAAAATTAAATTGAGGAACTTGTATATAAGATAAATTATTATAATAAGGTATTTAAGGACAAATAAATATGTGATTGGAGTCACAACTTCCAACTCTGCTTAGTGTTATCAATATTATCATTAGAGTTATAAAAACATTGTAAATATCTAAATATCTAAATGGATCGTTCGTTACGTGTAAAAAAGAGTGATTTGTGATGTAAAGCCATTTAGGTTTCAAAATTTTTAAAATTCACAAAACAAGTTTTTAGTTTTTAAAAATGAGTTTCGTTAAAATGATATCCACTTTTAACTTTTTATTTTTTATTTTAAAATATGTTAGTAGAATTACATTAAAAATTATCGGCCCAATTCAAAAACATTGGTCAACAAATAAGAAAATTAAATTAATTAGCCTAGTCTAAGAGACTAATAGAAAGATTGGACCTAAAAAACCTCGTTTGATAGTTTTATTATTTATTATTTTTAAAATTTAATATATAAATATAATAAAAAAAATACATACGTCAATTTTTTTCTAACTCAACATTTGAAAAAAAAAATTAATTGGATCGAAACAAAATTATACCTTTGACAGATACAACTGAACCAACTCATTTAATAACTCTAGAAGTAATTAACTATGTCAAAATTAGTTTAATTATACTTCTAAAAAAATAATTTGAAAATTGTTTTAAAATTAGTTTAATCGTATATATATAATATATATATATATATATATATATATATTAATAATTAAAAAGCAATAATATTAATAGTAATAATGGGGGTATATTCTAATATTGATAACAATACTAACACTATTAGTGATGATAATTATAATACGATAATAATACCGGTTAAAATAATGAAAATGATCCTGATATGTTTTATATAACTAGAAAACAATGTAAATTTTTTAAAATTAAATAACAAAGTATTTTAGCTCTATTTTTTAAGCAAGTATTTATTGAAGATTTAAAAACCAATTACTCACAGTTAGAATTGGGTATGCTCATGAATCTGTTCATTTAAACATGTGTCAATGGACTGCATCTGCCTAACAAAACTCATGGATTATACGAGCTTCCCTAAACTTGCTAAAATAATATAATTAAATTCTGCGAATAAGACACCCTCACGAAATTTTTCAAACAACCATCTAACTATAGATTTAATAGAGTTGAAAATTGTATACAAAACTCAATAAAACTTAGATTTATATAGTTAGTCTTTTATAATTTCCATTATCCTTTATTCCTATTATATGCGACCATGAAATACTTTAAATATATATATATATATATATATATATATATATATATATATATATATATATATATATATTTTTTAAAAAAAACACTCTAAATATAAAATATATATATTTTTATATTTTTTTATTTTTA
>Ga0099824_1002504_pt1 | contig 26882 bp, 9 predicted proteins | sample SiratrowhiteBW_FD_76837 | JGI IMG/M metagenome (GOLD analysis project Ga0099824, IMG submission 76837) | Root nodule microbial communities of legume samples collected from California, USA - Siratro white BW | ecosystem: Host-associated > Plants > Roots > Nodule | place: USA: California...
ATATAATTATATAAATAACAAAAAAAAATAAAAAAAATAAATACATATATTTATTATTTAATATATTGAAAATTAAAATATATATATATATATATATATATATATATATATATATATATATATATATATTAAATTTATTTATGAAAATACAAATACCGCGATTGATAATAGTTTTTGGAGTGACTGAAAAGATAAGCTATGTACACCACAAACAGGTTCAATAATTGTACTCATACCCGAACTGACATTGATTCGTCAGGATTTGGTGTGGATGAGTTAGTAAATGTTTGCAGAAAAACTCCTTGCAAAAGCAAGCAAAAAGTGTTGCTCTATTTGGTACATTGGAAGGTAAAATATTCCTATTCAAACATGCAGTTAAGGGTTAATTCAATAAAACACTATTTAACTATTTAAATTGCATGAATTCGTTTAAATTAAGCTAGTTTTCTTATATAAAAGTTTATAATAAAAACTGACAAGTGCATGAGAGGCAGAATTTGGACAAATTGCTTATTTAACTCATTAAAAATATTGGATTAGATTAGAATGAAATTTCATATTCTTTTATACTAAACTTAATTCAATCTAACTCCCCTTTTAAGAGATTAAGTGATTAAATTGTATGAGTTGAATTTAAATTTTATAAAAAAAAAATTCAAAATTTTATTTTTTAAGTATCAATATAATTAATAAATAATGTAATTTTATTAAAATTAATTCAATATTTCATGTAACTCAATAAATTAAGTTATAACAAGATTCTTAAAATTAATTCAAGACGGAAAAAAACATAATACAATTTCTTTATAACGAGTTTTAGATTGAATTTTTAATCATTTATACTAAAATCCTCGTTGAATCCGTATGAGTGGATAAATCAAATTTAATCAAGTGATAATAAAAAAATTAATATAACTGAGTTGAATTGAATTGAGTTTGATGATAAGTAAACTAACAAAATGATTATAGATAAATATGAAACCAAAAGTATAAAAAAATAAAAACGCCATATAATTATTATATGAATTTTTTCAAACGGGTAAAAATTGATATTAAAAGCAGAATAATTATATTAGTTGATTAGGTGTCATCTAAAACAGGAGCCGGAAAATACTCGGTTTTTGTCGTTCAATAATTGGAATGGAACCTTGTGCATTATTTGGTAAATAAAAATGTTAACAATATTGTGTTTCATTCGATATCTTATATATCTATAAGTTAACAAACATAATTTAAATAAAGGTATAAACACTACAGAAAAAAGGTTTTTGTGTTATGAATTTTAAAATAATGCAAAAAAAAGTTTATATAAAATTTGTTTTTTCACTAATATTTTCTAATTAAATTATAGAAAAATATTATTAAAATAGCTTAGTTAGGTACATAAGATAGTTACAATATAGTTTCTATTCTTAATTCATCATCTATCTATCTATATATCAATAAATACAATCACATTTTACGTAAAACTGTATATAATCAGGACCTTTTAAATGAAAAATATAATTGAATAATAGAGTAATTATAAGACGAATTTTGAAAAGATTATTTATTGATATAAAAAGTAAAAGAAAATGTTATGCAATTATGATTAAACTTTGAAACAGATGAGAATTAACGTGAAAATAAATGAGACGTATTTGGCTTTTATATCAACAAAGTTTTTAAAACCTAGAAAAGTGCATTTTACATTAATGTGAATAAATAATCATATATCAATTTTATATAATCTTAACCTTAATTTGTTTTAAATTTTCTCGTTTTTCTACTATTGTCCACGCATGTTTCAGCTTTAGAGGTAGCAGCACATGGCAGCACATGCTGGCAGTATAGTTTCATTAAATTTTTACGTCACTTCTATACAATTTGTTAACAACCCACTTCCTCTTTTTCATTATTTTAGCTGACATTGAAATTTGTTTCCATAATCTACAAAGCATAAGATATGGCTAATAAAATATGGTAAATTTGTATAGCAGTCAAATAAAATAAACTGTTGGAGAAGGAAAAGGCTAAGAGCATCTTCATTGGCATAATCTCCCATAACACAGAAGCTTGCAAGTAATGGATTCAACACCCCTTTGCAACCTCCACTTTGTGTTCATCCCGTTAATGGCCCCAGGTCATCTTCTTCCCATGGTGGACATGGCCAAATTGCTGGCACGACGCAAAGTGAAAGTGAGCATAGTCACCACACCCCTCAATTCAATCCACTTCCAAGCCAGCATAGACAGAGAGATTCAATCTGGCTCACCCATCCAGATTCTGCATGTTCAGTTTCCATGCGCTGAGGCTGGACTACCAGAGGGCTGTGAGAGCCAAGACTCTCTTCCTTCAATGAATCTCCTATACAACTTCAACGTCGCTTTGAACTTGCTGCAACACCCAATAGAAGAGCTTCTGCAAAACCAAAGCCCTTTTCCAAGCTGCATAGTTGCCGACAAAAATCTCCTGAGCGCGGCTGGTGTTGCAGACAAGTTGAATGTCCCTAGAATAATATTCGACGGGACTAGTTGCTTTTATCTGCTGTGCTGCCACAGTTTAAACAAATACAAGGTCCATGAAGCTGTGTCTTATGAGCAGAAATTTCTCGTGCCTGGATTGCCCCACAAGATCAAATTGCGAAGGTCCCAACTTCCCGGGATATTCTACCCCGGCAAGGACTTGAGGTTGCAAGCTTTTCGTGAGGCAATAGAGGAAGCTGCGAAAAAAGCATATGGGATAATAGTTAATAGTTTTGAAGAGATGGAAGCGGAGTATGTTAAAGAGTATGAGAGGGTTACGGGCCATAAGGTATGGTGTGTAGGACCTGTGTCGCTGTGCAATAAGGATGACACGGAGAAGAGTCTGAGAAGTAAGAGAAACTCAAGTGATGAGAGTGAGTATGTGAAGTGGCTTGATTCATGGCCTGCAAGGTCTGTGATTTATGTGTGTCTTGGTAGCCAAAACCGTGCAACTCCTGAGCAGTTGATAGAAGTGGGGTTAGGATTGGAAGCGACAAAAAGACCATTCATTTGGGTGCTTAGAGGTGCATATAGAAGAGAGGAAATGGAGAAATGGCTGTTGGAAGATGGGTTTGAAGAGAGGGTGAAAGGGAGAGGGATTTTGATAAAGGGTTGGGTGCCACAAGTGTTGATATTGTCACATAGAGCAATAGGAGCGTTCTTGACACATTGTGGATGGAATTCCACGCTTGAAGGGGTCTGTGCTGGGGTTCCCTTGGTGACTTATCCTCTGTATGCTGAGCAGTTTCTTAATGAGAAGGTTGTTGTGCAGGTGGTGGAGACTGGGGTGAGTGCAGGAGCTGAAACTGTTGTGCGCTTGGGAGATGAATTTAAGGCTCGAGTAGAGGTGACGAGGGACAATGTTACGGATTCAATAGAGAAAGTAATGGGTGAAGGCAAAGAAAAGGATGCGATAAGGGAAAGAGCTACAAATTATGCAGACATGGCAAGGAAAACAGTAGAAGAAGGTGGTTCATCTTACAACAACATGTCTCTGCTAATTGAAGACATCGTCCGTTTGAAAAAAATGTCACGACAAAATGCCACACCAAATGTTTTTTTAGAGTAAATTATATCATGTAGTATGTTTATGTTAAGCTTCGGTCAAATTGTAGTTTTAAATTGGGTGTTTTGTTTCTTCACATCTTTTCCCACTTACTTTGTACCTGACAGATGATTGAGCAAACTAAAATAATATATATATTCTCCCAAAGATCCACCGTATCAGATAATGTATTCTAAATTCTTTTAAATAATTAATTACTCCCACTTTCATCTCGTGATGATACACACTAAGGAGATTAGTTAAGTCTTTAAAATCGATAGAAGAGGATATAATAATAGTTTTTTAGGAAAATGCAATTAATTAACTAGTTAAATCTACACCCGAAAATACTTTTAGTGGCAACTGTTATATCTTTTGATGAAATATAAATGGTCTACAAAATCATTAAGTTGATTATATAGTTTTATTAAGGGCTGGATTACTAAAAAAACTTTAATGCTGGCAAGTGTATCCAAAATTTCAGCGACAATCATAATGAATGCTTGTGAATCTTCTTATGAGAAAATATTTAACGGATAATTTATTTTCACATAAAATTTAAAATATTTGATGATTTAATTTATTTGGAAGAAAATTAAAAAAATAAAATTATGTAAATTTATGAAGATAATTTAGTTATTTAAAATGAGGTAATTTCATATTTTATATAAAAAAATTAAAATTTGATTTTTTTTTTAATTTTCTTTTCTCTTATATAACTTGGTCAGTCAATCATCAATTCAGTTTCAGAGTTGAGACGTTATGACTAACATCAGAATATTGTTGGCTTAATCGAGCTTAAGATATTATTGATTTGACCTTTTTTTATTGACGTTGTAGAGTTCCTTTCAGACGTATGTTTTTTCAGTTGATGTATTTTTTTTTCATAGTTGATTGGAATTGTTCTTTAATTATAAAGAATGGAGACATTTTTTTTATTAATGTTAACTAAAATTATTTTAGCCCGTATCAATTGTAAGAAATTTTTAATAAATATTGCTCTAAAAGTAGAAAAAACGAAAAAAATATAGAAAAAATAATTCAAATATTAATCAAATTGCGATCTATGTTAACTAATAAAAAAAATATAGTAAACTGATCGGGTAAAATTCACCTTCGTCAAGCTATTTTAAAATTATACAAGCAACCTAAATCTGGATAATTTAAAATATTATTAATCATTCCATACGTAATAATTTCATGAACTCAAGCCCTTGTGGAATATTGGATTCCGTCTATTCAATTGTTGATGGGTCATGATGGTTTCTTAGTCCCCATGGTTCAATACTAATGGGCAATCTCTTCCTGGACTTCCACGTTTACCTCCTGCACTCCATCGTATGGGAATTTATATTTTTGTTAATTCTAGAAAAAGTTTTCTGCAAAATAGAAACTGACTTACGAAAAATATTTTTTGAAATTATAACGCTTTTTTTTAAGAAAAATGTTTTCCTTAAGTAATTTTCTCTTCTAAAAAACGTTTTTTTACATACCCATCTACACTCTCCTCTTTTGAAAAAATATTTTTTTATACTACATAAACCTCTTACAGAAAAACTTTTTTTTAAGATATTTCACCCACCTCATAATTCATTGTAAATTTCATTTTTGGAAACTCATTTATGCACGAAATAGCTGAAGAATATCCACATCACTCAGCAGCCCCCACTCTACCACTCTTCCTTAATTATTTTGGGAAGAGTTTTTCTGGATATTATCAATTGCCAATGGGTGCAGGAAATTGAAATAAGAACTAAACACTAAAAGATGACTCTTTATTTCTTTTTCACTTTCAAATACATTAATACTTCTTATCAATATGTCACAGTGTAGTTTAAAAAAAAATTAAAAAAATGTGAATCGGATGGACACTCTTATCTGGTTCACAAATTTACAAATCGGAAGAGGTTCATCCATCACCCATTCAGTTTGTAACTTTTTTACCTTATGACAACTGGACGAGATGGGGTCCGGTTCACAACTTACAAACCAGATGACACCTCCCATCCAATCCATCCGATTAACAATTTATGAACCGGACGTCAGGCTGTCCGGTTTTCAAATTTCAAAAAAGAAAAATCGGATGACCTCGTACAGGTGCTCTATCATAAACACTTTAAAATTACTTAATAAAAGAAAGGTATTTGAATAATTTCTTCAAGTACAGTTGTAGAATTAAAATTTTTTACAGGGTTGGAGGAAGAATTTGCTAAAAGGAAAACCTGGTGGAAATCTTTTGTCCAAATCTCTAAGTCCATATCAAGTGAAAGAAAAAAACACCTTAATTCCACTGTTGCATTTTGGAAAGTAACAAGAGTTTCTTGTCTATAAACGGCAAGTCGTGTCTAAATTGAGGTGGTCCAACTCAAGTCACGTCCATTCCTTGGAACTCATGCCATATGCATGTCTTACAACGTGTTTTTGGTTATCGTTAAAAACAAAAATCTAATTGGACTTGGATCTGAAAGATTGAGCACAGACACGTACTTCGTTTATGTGTCATTTTATATCTGATTGTTTTGCTTTGTGTAGACTTCTTTTGTTAAGAGAATGAGATTGATTAAAAAAGATATACTATTCGGATTCACTTCATGTGAAATTTATTTTATTTAAGGACTTATCCATCTATCCTTAGATGAACAAATTGCATATTTATTAAGAAAAAGAGTTGGAGAGCAGAGAAGTAACCAGAATTTTCTCAGCATCTCCCACAACACAGAAGCTTGCAAGCAATGGATTCAAAGCCCCTTTGCAACCTCCACGTTGTGTTCATCCCAATAATGGCCCCGGGTCATCTTCTTCCCATGGTGGACATGGCCAAAATGTTGGCACGACGCAAAGTGAAAGTGAGCATAGTCACCACACCCCTCAATTCCATCCACTTCCAAGCCAGCATAGACAGAGAGATTCAGTCTGGCTCACCCATTCAGATTCTGCATGTTCAGTTTCCATGCGCTGAGGCTGGACTACCAGAAGGTTGTGAGTGCGCAGACAATCTTCCTTCAATGGATCTGCTATCCAGTTTCAGCGTCGCAATGAACTTGATGCAGCGCCCAATAGAAGAGCTTCTTCAAAAGCAAAGGCCCTTGCCAAGCTGCATAATTGCTGACAAACATTTCGTGTGTATGGCTGAGGTTGCTGACAAGTTCAACGTCCCTAGAATAATATTCGAGGGGTCTAATTGTTTCTATCTCCTATGCTGCTACATTTTAAAAAAGGAGAAGGTCCATGAAGCTGTGTCTTATGATGAGAAATTTCTTGTGCCTGGAATGCCCCACGGAATCGAATTTAGAAGGTGCCAACTCCCCGGGTTATTCCATCCCGGCAAAGACTTGAAGTTGCAAGCTTGTCGTGAGGTTACAAGAAAAGCTGCAAAAAAAGCATATGGGATTGTGGTTAATAGTTTTGAAGAGCTGGAAGCTGAATATGTCCAAGAGTATGAAAGGGTTACGGGGAATAAGGTATGGTGTGTTGGGCCTGTGTCGCTGTGCAATAAGGATGACACGGAGAAGGCTCTGAGAAATAAGAGAAACTCAAGTGATGAGAATGAGTATGTGAAGTGGCTTGATTCATGGCCTGCAAGGTCCGTGATTTATGTGTGCCTTGGTAGCCTAAACCGTGCAACTCCTGAGCAACTGATAGAATTGGGGTTAGGACTGGAAGCAAGCAAAAGGCCATTCATTTGGGTGCTTAGAGGTGCATATGGGAGAGAGGAAATGGAGAAGTGGCTCTTGGAAGATGGGTTTGAAGAGAGGGTGAAAGGGAGAGGGGTTTTGATAAAGGGTTGGGTGCCGCAAGTGTTGATATTGTCACATAGAGCAATAGGAGCTTTCTTGACACATTGTGGATGGAACTCCACGCTTGAAGGGATCTGTGCTGGGGTTCCGTTGGTGACTTTTCCTTTGTTTTCTGAGCAGTTTCTGAATGAGAAGATTGTTGTACAATTGGTGGGGAATGGTGTGAGTTTGGGAGCTGAATCAGTTGTGCACTTGGGGGAGGAAGATAAGGCTCGAGTTCAGGTACCAAGAGAAAATGTTGCAGAATGTATTGAGAAGCTAATGGGCGAAGGCAAAGAAAAAGAAGTCTTTATGGAAAGAGCCATAAAATATGCAGACATGGCAAAGAAATCAGTGGAAGAAGGTGGCTCATCTTACAACAGTATGTCTCTCCTAATTCAAGACATAGTAAGTTTCAAAATGCCTTGCTAGATAATGTATTAGGTTTATTTTCTATAGAATTTGACAAGTTTTTGTTTTATGGAATTTTTTGAGCTTTTATTTTGTTATTGTTTTTTAAATTAAAGTAAACTACTTTACTTTTTTTTATTCAAAGTCACTCTAATCAGATACAAAATATGAGACATTCTATGCACCTCAACAGAACAAGAGTTTATTGAGTGTAAATAAGATGATAAGAAAAATTATTATAAGTATTTTTTTATTTGAAAGTTTTGTACAACTTGGAAGACTTACTTTCTAATCAATCAAATATCTCTATAATTTTCAAAAAAAAAAAAAACTGCTGATACTAAACAACATTTGACCCTTCCAATTTTTTGAAAACATCAAATGATGATGACCCTAGTCTAACCAATGCAACAGATGCCAACGAGTAAAAGATAGGAGCTTTCAGTCTAAGAACATAATAGATGTAAAGATGGAAGTGGATCATTTGATGCATCACATCAAAAGTACAATACCAAAAATGCTTATCGTACATTCCAAGTCCCAGCCTGGAAAATCCTCAAATAATGGGATTTGGAAATTATTATAATGACAGAAAAAAAAAAATAAATCACATCATCTTTAATTCAAAATTTTAAAATATTAAATTTATAATAATTTTTTTTATATATTATTTAACTTTTTTATTTTTATTAATTATGAGACTTAAACTCATATTTATAACCTATGTATTTACTCAAGCTACAATAAGTTTAACCTTTTTATTTTCCTTATTATACCCCTTTTTCAACTTTGATTTGATAAATACTTGCAGAAATAAGTGATAATAACAAAAAGAGGTCCTGCGCAATATTGTTAGTTTCATCAATAAATTTCAGAGACTTTTGCTTTTTCCATCCCATAATTATTAACTGCACTCACATACTGAGACAAAATGACTAAAATTTCCTCCTTTGAGATTGTGTCACTGCCCTCGGCCATCGCTTCGCTTTTGCCACCTTACACCTTCATTCTACATCGTCCGCTAACTCTTGGAGATCAAGAAGAGGAGAGAGTTATTTCGAAAGCTATCATTTACGTTTTCTTCTTAAAATTATGTTTTGGAAAATTCGTTTTAGAACACATTTTATATATATTTTTGAAAATTTCATTCTAAAATAAATTTTATGTGTTTTAAAAAATTAAATCCTAATTTTTTTTTAAATATCATATATACTTTGAAAAAATTGTTCAAAAATTCTATTCTAAAATTTCTGTTACAAAAATTTTAGAAAGTTTGTTTCAGAATAATTTTCCGAGACAGACGGTCCACAAGTCACTTTTACAAATTATTTTAAAAATCGAGTGCCTTTAGAAATTTTGAGGGTTACGGGAAGAAAAAGCCACCTCGGGTTGTAAATCTTCAATAAACTTGTGGATCAACAGAAAGTAATGCTCTAATCAAAATCAAACTTTCAGTGCACTTCCATAAGTTCTTCCTGTACCTCCGTATCTTTTTAAAATAACAATTTTGTCTTTATATAAAAGAAAATATATTAACCTATATAGGTTCTTCCTACACCTTTATCTTTGTAAAAGAAAATATATTAACATTCTACACATTATTCAGTCTTCAACGCGCACTTCCTTTATCTCTTTAGGATAAAACTCTTAAAAATTATTTTGGAATGAAATTTTCTTTTATCTCCTTTACTTAGAAACTCCTGAAATTGTTATTTATTCAATTAAAAAAAATTTATATTCAAGAAATTGTTAGTTTCTCATTAATAGCAAAATAGCAAGGAGTCCATCCTTTGGGTTATTCAATATATAAATTATTCATGCCTCCATCCCGAGTTAGTCTACAGGCTTTAAGACATTTTCTCTTTAAATTTTTAGATTCTTTAGGTTTTAATTACATTCTTTAACTCCAAGTGTTTAATTTTTCCGACTTTTTAACTTGTTATCTTTATAGTCAAATATATAAACAACTTTGACAAATGCGATCTGTCTAGTCATTTAGTAATATAAAGGGATAAAGCAGCTCTACTTTTAAAAATAATAATATATTTACAACCGCATTTAAATAGCTAGATATCAGTTAACTCGTCATTTTATAGTAGTTAAAGAGTTGGTTAAGCTGTCATATTTAATTTCACATTGGTTTATAAAACAGTTTACAACAAAAGCTACAAGTGTTGTTCCGTCGAATACAAGTTAGAAGTTTAAGTGAGTCCACTTGGACAGAACCAGCATCCAAACTTTTACATTAACAAGAAACTCACAGTCAAATGTTTCAGATTCTTGTGGAATGTACGAGTCATGTTCTTACTTACGGCACCAATCTTATTTGTTAGCTTAAAACCATAAAGTATCATGAAATGAAATCGTGGGAGTAATTTAGAATACATTATTTCATATGTTGGGTCGTCGAGAGAATATATATTTGACAACTTATTCCATATACAACCGCTTATAATGATGACATATAAAAAATATATATATTTTTTAATTTTTTATTAAAAAAATGAAGAGTTGATAATTAAAATTATTTATTTTTAACTTTTTTTAATCAAAGATTATATAATAATTAAATATTATATATATGAAAATTTTGAATAAAAAATATAAAGATATTTTTATATTAAATAAGTATTGCATAAATATTTATTTTATTATTATTAATAATAATATTATTATTTTTATTTTTTAATATTAAACTATTTAATTAATATTTATAAAAAATACCTTAACAGTTTTATTTTATTTTTATTATTAATTATTTAGATTTTCTTTTACAAATTAAAATATAAACTTTAATTCAAACAAAAATTTTTAATTTTTTTCCAATGTAAATTTATTATAAAAATAAAAGTAAATTAATTTATTATTTTTATATTTTTTTATCTTAATTTTAAATTAATTAATAATTACAACTCTTATCATAACGCTTATAATATTTTACAATCCGATCATTTCATTCATCATTTTAAAATTTGAATTTTTCTCTCATCTTTACTATATTCTCACTATCTTTTAAGTCTTAAATTTACATATTTATCTTTGCCACATACATAATATCCTTTGTCACACATGCAATTTGTTAGATGTCAAAGTTGTCAAGGGGGCGTCATTTAGTATCAAATTAAAATAGTGTTTCTAACATTCACCTTCTCCATCCATTTATGTTGAGAGTTTCTATGTCATTCATCTTTTGCTCCTTCTCTCTCAATTCCATATTACAATCTCATTGATTCTCCTTTCACGATTCAAGTCCTTCCCTTTTTCTGAGATCTTCTTCCTTTAACAACAGTGCTTGAATTCCAATTTTTTTGTTTCTAACGATGAGTTTTACTCTAATCGCTCACTCAGTGAGTTTTTTTCTCTGCCCACTCAAAGGTTACTCTATTTTTCCTTCAAAATTGATTTTGAAACATAATATAATAATACAATTTTACTCTTTGTCACGTAAGCAAAGACTGCCAAGTCAAAGTTGTCAAAAAGTAATATTATTTCTGTGGTTGTTAAAGAATCATTTTCCTAGAAAATAACTCCCTTTTTAACAATTGTGAGGTGACACAATTGTTTATGTGGTTAAAGGATATTTTGTCTTTATTTATATTAAAAAATGGGAAAGTGTTTGAGGATTGAACCAAGTTATTATAAGGAGTTTAAGGTTTAGTCATAGTAGAAATTATATGTGAAGAAATCACGTCTCACATGAAAAAGACAAGTGAGTGAAAAAAAACGAAATCACCTCACACCAAAGAATCGTGAATGGAAAGAGTTTTATTAGAAAAAAAGAAAGATGAAATCTTAAAATATTGACTTAAGAGAATATTGTTAAGAAAAAAGACAACTTCTTCCTATTTGCTTCCTTGAGACTTCTCTCATAATTCAAACAATTAATTTAAACCAAGAACAAGTAAGGAAAAACTCTACTATCTAAAATAAAAGTGTCCTCCGCTCCACCAAACTCCAACAATAATCACAAAATAACTTAAATTCATATTATTTTACCTTAAACACTCTCTAAACCTCAATAAAAATTCATTTCTTTAATACAATAAATACTTTAAATTAAAAAATTGTTTTTATTGCCATCTCACCAATCTGTGAAGTGGTTAGAATGTCACATGGGTTTCGAACTATCATAACCTTATTCTATATGCAAGTAAATATTATTTCACACAATCTATTCACAAAATACAACTGCTTTTTTTAATAAAATATTATATTTTAATAGAATAATATTATTTTCAATTGTTAAGCGGGTGTAAATCATTGTTGATTATGTTAAACTTATCATTGCTCTTTATATGGGTGGTTAAAGTAATATTTTCCCAATCTTGTTTGTTAGCTTAAAACCATAAAATACTCATTTAATGAGTAGGAAAGAACTAAAGACGTGTTGAGTTAAAATACTTACAAAGTCTTCCACCAATTGAAACGGTGCCGGCTTGACACATGAACTTGCATAGGTAGTCTCTTACGCCACAAGTGTCTAACAGATTATAAACAAGTGAAGTTCGGTGTTTGTCCTTCGACCAATTCAAATCCAAATGGCATCCCAAGAATCTCAGCTTCACTTCGTTCTGTTTCCTCTCATGGCCCCAGGCCACATGCTCCCCATGACAGACCTTGCAACAATACTGGCACAGAATAACATGATTGTTACTGTAGTCACCACCGTACATAACGCTTCTCGTTTCTCAGAAACCTTTGCTCGTGCTTCCGACTCAGGTCTCGACCTCCGACTGGTTCAACTCCAATTTCCATCCCACGATGCTGGATTTCCAGAAGGGTGTGAGAATTTTGACATGCTGCCTTCAATGGGCATGGGCTTGAATTTCTTCCTTGCCGCAAACGCCATTCTACACGAACCGGCTGAGAAAGTGTTTGAACAATTGACACCAAAACCAAACTGCATAATCTCTGATGTGAGTTTATCATACACAGCCCACATCGCTACCAAATTCAACGTCCCCAGAATTTCTTTCTACGGAGTTAGTTGCTTCTGTCTCTGGTGGCAGCAAAAGTTGGTCACTTCTAAGGTGTTTGAGAAGGTAGCCACAGATTCAGAGTACTTTTCCATACCTGACATCCCTGACAAAGTTGAGGTCACAAAAGCACAGACGTCAAGACCTATGCATGAAAACTGGAGCGAGTTTGTTGACAAAATGGCCGCAGCTGAAGCGGTTACTTATGGAGTGGTGGTGAATTCTTTTGAGGAGTTGGAAGCAGCATATGCAAGGGAGTTCAAGAAGGCCAGAAACGATAAAGTGTGGTTTGTTGGACCCGTTTCGCTTAGAAACAGGAATCACTTGGATAAGGCTCAAAGAGGGAACAACAACAACACATCAAGTGATGCACATAGTTGCATGAAGTGGCTGGACTTGCAAACGCCAAATTCGGTCATTTACGTGTGCCTTGGGAGCATATGCAATTTAAATCCGTTGCAGTTTATAGAGCTTGGTATGGCCTTGGAAGCATCCAAAGTACCGTTCATTTGGGTCATCAGGGAAAGGAATCAAACAGAAGAATTGATGAAGTGGATTAAAGAATCAGGGTTTGAGGAAAGGACCAAGGGGGTTGGTCTAATGATTCTGGGTTGGTCTCCTCAGGTACTAATACTATCACACCCTGCAATTGGAGGGTTCATAACACACTGCGGTTGGAACTCAACACTAGAAGCAATATCCCTTGGCGTGCCAATGCTTACGTGGCCATTATTTGGGGACCAATTCTTCAATGAGAGGTTTGTTGTGAACATTATAAGAATCGGAGTAAGCGTTGGGGTGGAAAGTCCGGTGCTTTGGGGCGATGAAGAGAAAACTGGGGTGTTGGTGAAGAAGGAGGATGTAGTGAGGGCTATAGAGAAGTTAATGGATGAGGGAAGTGAAAGTGAAGAGAGAAGAAAAAGGGCCAGAGAGCTTGCAGAGATGGCTAAGACAGCTGTAGAAGGAGGCTCTTCTCACTTCAATGTGAAGCGGCTAATCCAAGATATCAGGCAACAGTCCACCAAAGACTGAAGATTATCTTCTGTTACCAAAAGCATATTTGGTATATTATTTCCAGATAGTTTCCTAATTCTGCTTAGCAAATCAGTAAAATAAGGTAATTTTGTAATCTTGATTTCTGTTTAAGACTGCCAAATTAGTTATTCTCGCCCTGTATTCTAGCTGATGATTTTAGTCCACTAGCACTGTTGGCTTCACCTACATACATATTTGGGAATTTCTGCTATTATCTCCACAATGACTTCTTCAGTGTACCAGCTTTATTTATCACCCTCCCGTCCACATATACTCTGCCTGCATCCCATATGTTATCAGTATATGATAGTATATTCTCTTTTTTTACAATGAACAAACATAAAAAGAGTCTGCAATGACGAATTAATCTTGGTTACCAAATATTTACATTCATTTGAGTGTAATGTCTAAATGTAGATAGCACGAAAAGAAAGAGAAAATGGAGACTCTGAATAATATTTGTTGCATTGCAGTACTCTTTTTTTGAGTTACATTATATTTGACATGTGATAAATTCACAGGAATAAAGAATTTAAGCTGGTTGGTTTGGTTTCTCTGTCAGTGAGTGAGGAGGTTCCATTGATGATACGAGAACCATGCTACAGTTTTACTTTTGGTTCTAGTGTTTTCTCATGAAGCTCAAACAAACAAAACTTTGTGACACAATCCACTACTGAAGCAAAATCGATTACACTAGAGAATGAAAAATTTGTAACTTTGGTTTAGTGCAAGTTTGAATCTCAGTTAGCAGATCTATTGACAAAACCAATCTATTGACAAAACCACTTTCAATCAGTAGGTTTGAGTTTTTAATGCAAAAATTGGTGTTTGCAGCACCTAAAGCAAATGTTAGAAAAATGGTTCAAGACTTGAACATCCCACATTCTAATTATGTTTATTGTTGTTTTCCTAGTCTTAAGGAGTCAGTTAGGAAGTTTTTAGGTATTTTTGTTATCTCCATTTATGTTCATGACTTATTTCTATGACTATGTTATTAGTGGATAGTTTTTTCTAAACTTTATGAATTATATGGTTTCTGATATTAAAAATATGATCTGTCTTTCTCGTTCAGTATATTATACACGTCTTTCTTTTTCTAAGAAAACACTACTACTCTGTTATTTATTTTCGTGAAAATCTATAAGAGTCTTCTTCTGGGGTTGTGGGAAATAGTTTTGAAGAATTGAAGCATGGTTGTATAAAGAGTATGAGAAGGCCTTTAACAAGAGAGTTTGGTGCATTGGTCCTGTGTCTTTATCCAACAAGGATAGTTTGGACAAGTTTGAGAGAGGAAACAAGCTTTCAATTGAAGAGAAGCAATGGTTGGAATGTCTAAACTCGATGGAACCAAGATCAGTTATTATGTATGCCTTGGCAACTTGTGTAGGCTTGTTACATCTCAATTGATGGAACTCGCGTTGGGTAGTCAAAACTGCGGGAGAAAATATTTCAGAGCTAAATAATTTGTTAGTGAATGAAAATTTTGACGAAAGGGTAAGAGGTAGAAGACTTGTCATAAAGGGATGGGCTGCACAAACATTGATATTGTCTCACGCTTCAGTTGGTGCATTCTTGACCCACTGGCTGGAATTCAACATAGAAGGTGTGTGCTCCGGGTTGCCAATGATAACATCGCCTTTATTTGCTGAGCAATTCTTCAATGAAAACTTTATTGTGCAAGGTTTGAAAATAGGAGTTAGAATAGGTATCGAGGTTCCAGTAAGTTGGGGCGAGGAAGAAATAGTTGATACAATGGTGAAGAAAAGTAGAATCACTGAGGCTATAGAGATGTGCATGGTGGGTGGTGAAGAGGGGGAAAAGAGGAGGAATAGAGCAATAGAGCTTGGAAAGATGGCAAGAGATGCCATGGTCGAGGAAGGTTCATCTCACTCCAAACATTTCAGGCTTAATTGTGATGGTGAATGATTTTTTAATATAAAACTTGGGTCCTCTTCTTTATACTCTTAATTAATTCATTTTTTATTATTGATAAAAAAATTATCATAATATTAATTAATTAATATGTTAAATATGTTGGTTAAGATCTTTGTTGCTCACCTTGTGACTAATAAGCCATATCTTTGTTTTATTGTGTACTTTTCTCTAGATGACTTATAATAAATAAAATAAAATAAACTTTGGGTGCTAAGAAAAAGTAAGAAACTACAATGTTTTTTATAATAATATATATTTTTCTGCGGTAACTAATTTACATATAAATGTATAATTTTGTTATGAGTGTTAATACTTTAGTCACATTAACAATCATCAAACTAAAACACATTTATTTAAAAACTTAAAATAATAATACTTTAGTCACATTTACTTTTTAATGTAAAATCCTAGTATGTATTATTATATTATTAAAGTTAGTTGTAAAGCAGTTGTTTTTTTTAAGGTTGTCAATGTATTATTTTTGTTGTGTTATTTCCTTTGACTGTATGAATGCTTAGGATATTAATGTAACTTTTGATATTAATGTAACTTTTCTTGTTTCTCGTACAGAATAGCTATCCTATATTTTAAGATTACTAAATAAGAGAAAATTTTACACGGTTGAACACTTCTTTAATAGTAGTTATTTCCCTTTAACTTCATGTAAAACTTTTACAAGTGTGACTTCAAATTTTCTCATCAATTATGAACTGCTGGATGAACGAAAGGAGAGAAAAAAAACTTGGTTTGTTTCGCCAAACCCTAATCATGCATTTATGAGTTGAGCTTACTTTTTGGCATTAGATATACGAAGGGTTGGCATAGCTTTGAGGATAACTAAGAAGCCAATCATTTCCATCAATGTAGGAAATATCCATGTAGGATTTTGCTTCGTAATCCCTGAGTTGCTTAGCATAAGAGACTCTTGATGCATAATTTGCTCCAGGGCCATGGCAACGGTACTCCCCAAAGAACACGCTCCTGTGTGAATGAAAAGCAGATAGTGAGAGATTGTTGAAAGTGAAGAGATAAAAAGCATTAAGAAGGAGAAGAGATGCATAGATACTGGTCTCTAGAGGGGTCTCTCCAATCATTCCATCCTTCAGGTGCTACCACATCAGACATGTATGTTGTTGAGAAGATGACAGTGGCATAGGGTCCCCAAGCTCTTCCAAGCCACACTCTTCCACTCCCAACAATGCTACAATTCACAAAGGAAAACCCACTTTCTTCATCCATTGATTGCCTCCCTTGAGCCGTGATCGACCCGCTAATCTCAACCTTCTCTTCTTTTGCTACACAGTTTATGGTACAATCCTGCAGTTCTCACTTTCACAACTTAATTGCTGTGTTTTCCAAACTGTATTTACTCATCAACTTTTCCTAGTGATACTACCACTTGATCAAGAGTGTAAAATAAAAAAAAAATAATGTTTTAATTTAATTTAAATCATGTGTGTGTGTCAAAGTGAGGAGTTCACTTAAAGCGAAATATATTAGTTATTTGAAATAATGTATAGAAAAAAAGACAAAGTATAATACCTGAATTGAAAATGCATAAAATAAATTTTAAGCTAATATACATTAAATATTATAATTTTAATTATTAATTTCAATTAACAATTATATTTATATATGTTTCTTTATAAATGGTGTACCTCTTATTAGATAGAGCTACAAAAAGTTCCAATATTTACGCGCACATAAGATAAATAATCAATAAGATCTTGATGAATATTTTTTAGTGTTTATGAAACATTTTTTCTATTCAATTTTGATATGTTTTTAAAACTGGAAAAGTTATAGGAATAAAACTTTAGATCACTTAATATATATATATATATATATATATTATTGTTATGTCACGACATTATAAAAATTTTAAGAGTCAATATTAGTTTAAACTTGTGAAATTACAAGATTTAAGTTTGATCAGTTGAAAAAAAAAATATTTTTTAAAAATGTGAAATAAATTAACCCAACTCATTTAAGTTATGGGTTAAAGGAGTTTGAAAGTTTCAGCTAAGTTGGAGGTGGGTTCATCGATATTGTATGAACAACTACATATGTTTATTACATTCTGTGTAAGGATATGTTTTTTGTAAGAGTTGAAGAATCTCGTTTTTATGTTTTGCATTAATTTTTTTTCTGATAAAAAAATATAGGTTGACGTTTTAATTTTTACTTATTATATTTATATCACTTTCAAATTGAGATTCATGTTAAATACAATTGATAAACATTTTGATTAATTATAAATAGTGAATCAATACATATAAATATATAAAATAAATTGAGAGCATAAAATAATGCTTAATGATCCAGCTCGTACTCAAATACTAATGATTTTATATTTTAGGATGCTTTTAAGTAAGCTGAATTTTAGTTTTAGCTCTTAATAAGCTATTAGTTTTATCTACACAAATTTTAAAAGTTTGGAAAGCAATTTATATTATTATTTAGTAATATGTGAAATCATACCATGTTACTATAAAGTAATTGTTTACGTAATATTTTTAAATGTATACCTTGTGAAAACAAAATAGTAAACCAAAACGGTAGAAAAACATTGAAAAAGTGAAACTGAAATTTTTATTTTTATAAAAAGATAAAAAATGTATTTGATTGTATGACATCTTTTTCTCACTAAATTATATAAAAATATCCCGACATGCTGCAATAACATTACCTAACGGATGTGTTTATTGCGAATAGGAGAGAATCCAAAACCTTAAGCAATGTCATTTGTTTGGAAATTAAAGACAAACTTTAAAGTGAAGAAAGGTTTTTTTTTTTACCTCATAAAGGGATCTGCCATTTCCAAATATGAAATCAATGGATCCTTGGATGAAGCATTCTTTGAAGTAATGTCTTCCACCATCATCATTCAGTGTATCCTGCGCACCATAAAATCCACATCCATAGAAAGCTGCTTTATCACCGGTAACTCTCAGTGCCACTGCTTGTGCCCCAACCACTCCTGGTGACGGTGGAGGAGCCGTGTTCTTTTCAGAGAATCAAAATGTAAAAATCTCAGAAGTCTATTATAATTGTTTCACATTCAAAATTCTGTTTTAGACCTACTGAGATGATATCATTGTTCAATATCGATAACCATGCAGAAACACAAGAAATGGAACAAAGAAAGTAACATATTAAACTGCATGCATGCTTGCTTGATTACCTTAAAGCTGATGTTGTAAGCAGTGAACTTAGAAGCAAAGATGGCAAAGGAGTAGCTGTAGGCAGTACCGCCGGTGGAATTGGCGGTGTCGTTCCATTCAACGATTGTATTTAGATACCCTTGACCTTGAATTATTAAGTTTGTTTTGTTGGCTTGCACAACTACCTTCTCCCTGTGATTTTTGTAAGAACTCATCAAATATTAGATACTGTTACTTATTGAAGTTTAGTTTTTAATTAAAAACTGCACATGTTCTTTCTCCTACCAACGATGTTCACATAAATAGAAACCTGTTGGATCGCAGGAAAGTGAACGAGAAATTGAGAAATCTCCTTTTAATTTCAAAATAAAATTAATTGATTTAAATATCTTTCTAGACAGACTATGACATCTAAATGCTTGAGGTTTTTGTTTTCAAGGATTTTGGTTGTAAATCTAAATATTTTTCTAAAAACGGGATCGAAGTATAATCACAAAAACCCTATAATTATATATAGCCAGATACTTCTAGTGATGTTCTACAACTTTGACTGAATTTAACTGGTAGAACATCTACTTTTTGTAAACAATCATCTCATATTCTTTCATTTTTAACGTGTTCACTGCATTATATAAATAATCTTACACCTCTTTTTACTAGTTTTGTTCCTAGAGGCAAGATTTTTATAAATAATCCGTACTTTAATAATTTTTTATTTATATTTTTTCTTTTTGACAACTTAACAAGAAGTAATTATTATAATTAAATTTTATTCTTTAAGAACCTTTATATGCTAACTCAACGGATTTTAATGGCTGATTGTTGTAAGAGTGGAACCTTATAAAGAAGAATATGTATAAAAGTTGGTGGAGTTACTGTTACAGTGATGTGAGAAAGAGTAGTTCAATTTTCTCCACCTAATAATTTAACTTTTTGGGGTAGTAAGACATGGAATAAGCACCTTTAGGACCAAGTCATCTAAAATTTGATCCTTTACTACCTCCATTCTTACCAATATTAATTTTTTAACATAGACAACCTTTGAATTATTTACCCTTCAGTCTCAGAAGACTCTTGAATGTAAGAGAGCTTCTGAGATGTAATACAAAATCATTCATTTGTCTTTTAGATACATGATAAACTTGAACTACGTGTTTGGTTTAACAAATGAAAGAAAAAGTAAAATGGAGGTGATCAGGCAGAAAGGATGAATAAAAAGTGAGAGAGACAACGACCTGTATGTACCAGAATCTATTATGATAAGGGTGGTATCAGAGCTAGATTCAGGAACAGCATCAACAGCTTTTTGAACGCTACTGAAGTTAGCACAACCCTTCAAGTCAACAGTTAAAACAAGACTCACGTTATAGTCTTGAATAAGCCTGGAATCCCACTGGGCCCCGTCACATTTTTCCTTATGCCTTCCCCTGTGATGATGATGATGATGTCTCCTCCTAGCTATACTTGTTATCAGAGATACCAAGTCTTGAGCACCACTAAGCTTTATAATCTTGCTAAATATACCAAGCTGGAAACTGAAACTATCTTGAGGACTAATGGCCGTGTTATCGCTGGGGGAAGGTGAAGTGGAATAAAGAACAAAGGAGATAGAAAAGAGAAAAATCAAAAAGCCAGAAAGCCAGAAGAGGTTTCTGTTGAATCCCATCATTCAGCTTTATGAAATGGCTAGTATAATTTGTCTTAATGAGCTAAATAAGGGTTTGGGGTGGAGGGGAGAGTGAGGAATGCTTTTGTTATGTGCATGTGAAAAGGGTGTGCTAATGATGCTTGATTGGAGTGGGAGGTAAGAAATATTCGTATGGAGTTGTGTCATGTCTTAAAGTATTATGGATCTATGGAGAAAATAGATGGTATGACAAAGATGGGAAGTAATAGAGATTGGAAGATGGACACGTCAAGTAACTGCACAAAGATTGAAAATGAAAAAAATGAAGTCGAGGAAAAATAAATAAATGCAGGTCCCTTCATTATTGGGGTGGTGTGAGTGAGACTGTTCATGAACTGATTATTGTTGCATTCCAGAGAAGTGAAGTTGGCTTCTTAACTTAAACTGCACTATTCAGTTTCTATTGCAGATACTTCGAATTGAATCTGCTGCAATCACACCTCTTGGACTTGTGTCTTGTATTACTTGTTAATTAATACTTGGCTCGGAGAAATTCGGGGTCATTACAACTTTTTTAATGTTAATCATAGTTTTTGTAAATTCTTAAGATTTAGACACAATAAAAAATTTCTCTAGATGTATCAAATAGATGATGTGTACTGAGTTAATATAAAAAAATTAAAACTAAGAATAACTAAAAGAATCTTAATCTGAATTTTTACTAGTTATATTTTAATTTATGAGAATAACGAAATGAGACAATTAAATAGTTAAATAAAATATATAGATTGAAAGAGTGTTTGGAAGTAGCCCTGCTTGGATCAAACCAATATAATTATAATTAATGCACTACAATGACAGCCATAAGTGATCGTAATATACACGAATCAATCGAAATTCTACGGTGCAGAAAATTTTTAAAAAAAATGGAAAGAATTGTTGCAAGCAAGGCAGACAACCAGAAGAACAGCCTATTACCTTTCCATGCTTCCCGTTACTTGTTGCACTAGGGGGAGTTCAGCAATATCTGTTCCAAATATTCGAAGCATGCCCGCAGATACCACAGATGAACTTCAACATATTAAAAACAGCAAGTACCGTTAAGTATTAAATAAATAAAGTTAAATGCAGAAAACCTTCATACTTGACTATTGGTAATGCACAATACATTCCTCCTGTATGCGGGTGATACTTTAAGTGAGACAGAAAAAAATACAGAAGATAAAGCAAAAATGAGACAAGCGTTCCTAGATGCTTCAACTATTGGATTAAAGCGTTCCTGAAACAAGCAGGGGAAGTGTCGTCTCAATCCAATTAATGTGAATGACGAAAGTGGTTCCCCAAGGGATAAAACAGAAAAGTGGCACCAAATAGACTAAAATTGTAACACATTTCACTAAAGCAATACCCTATACAAAGCTCATATACATAAAGTACAAAAATATGTACAAAACTTGTATACAAGTCAAAATGAAGGAAATAGGTGGCCACATATTGTGAACTAATATGGATAAGTGGTTGTTATTGTGATTTAATTTATGTTATCCAAGTGGGAGAATGTTGGATTAATCAATTTTATAGACATGCATAAATTAAAATAATTGATCCAGATTAATTTATATATCAAAGTATTATTATTAATTATGGGATATGAATATTATATGATATGGACAGGTTAATAATAGGTGGGCCGAGTCCTAGGTTAATTATAATAACAAAAGAAGGGTCCCTACATTAACCAGTTGTTGGTTTTTTCTCTACTCTATTAAAGAGAAAAATAGAGCAGTTCTACCTATGCTGCTTGTCTCTTGGTTTAACATGTAAACATCATTCTATGTTTTTCTCTATTTTTCTCAGGATCTTTTTCTCCCATTATCAAATTACCTCAACGGAGTCAGTCGCGTTCTCTCTAATCAACTACAATGGCATCATCCTCTTCGATTCCAGGTAATTATTGAATTCAATATTGTATGAATGATTGTGCTTTGCATGCATCAATTGGACTGAATATAACAAAGTATTCAAAATTAAATCTATCAATTCATGCATGCGAAGCACAATCATTCATACAATAGTGAGTTCAATAATTATCTGGAATCGAAAAGGATGATGCCATTGCCATTGGTGTTGATTAGAGAGAACGTGGACTCCGTTTGATAACGGGAGAAAAAGATCCTGAAAAAAATAGAGAAAAGCATAGAATGATGTTTACGTGTTAAACCAAGAGTTAGGCAGCGCGTACGTAAAACTGCTCTATTTTTTATCTTTAATAGGATAGAGAAAAACCAACAACTAATTAACCATAAGACCCTTCTTTTGTTATTATAATTAATATAGGACTCGGCCACCTATTATCAGTCTATCCATATCATGTATATCCATATCATGTAATATTCACATCCTGTAATTAATAATAACACTTTGATATATAGATTAATTTCGATCAATTATTTTAATCTATGCATATCCACAAAATTGATTAATCGATCACTGATGACACTACTACATAAGATAATGCAACTCCCCAATCACACTAGAACCAGCATTTTAGGCTGATCAAAATTATTGGGAGCATGAAAACTTCGCAATCTCACAAGGAAGATTGCTATTTTTACTGCTGTGGCCATGATAAAACCAGAGGGGAAGACACAACAGAAATCAATAGCGAAAACCTTGCCCCACTAGGCGTACGACAAAAATCAGATAAAAAAATTCACAAATCACCAGTGGCGATTGCACAGTGATGACCACTCTGTCAAAACAATACATGAGATTCAAATGCATCACAGGGACGCCCCGTGACACACCATTGTAGTGCACCAGCAATAGAGATGTTAAATCCAATGATGGTATACTTTGTTCAATGCTTTCCTAAAAAATCAGTTTTGAATCATAGATGACATCACATAATTCAACTACAAACTGCATCAGGTTGTGATTGCAGACCAATCGGTGCACAACTCAACCGTATTTTAAAACCTTGCATATATTTTATCCAATTACTGCCAGATCACAAGCTACAACCAGATAACGGTGTAAGGGGAAGCTCAACTGAGAAAATAAAGGACAATAACAAAACATATAGTAAAAATCCAAAGCAGCTCCATCAGTTATTAGGAACAAACAAGGAAAATTACCTATATCAAATCGAGGAGAGCAAACGATGATTATCAATAGTTTGAGAAGGGTAGGCAGAACTTCCACGACAGATTGAAACAGCCTCCAAAAGCAATGGCCTCGTTTCAGGAGAAGCAATTTTGCCATTAAGAAGCCTCCATCTTACATCGATATCATTGATGGGTTCTAATCCTTTTTCCCCTTGCTTCTCCTTTATAACACCCAAGAGAGATTCAGGGAGTATCTCAGCCCCCCTAACCAAGAGGTTCTCCAAAGTACAATGTATTTTTGTCCAATCATTGCAACAAAGCCAATTACCTTCTGGCAATTCCTGTAATTAATTTTACACATATTATGCCCAACAGACAAAGGAGAAGTTGCTGCCAAAAGCAATATATCCCTATATAAAGACAAGACAAAAACTGCATGCCTTTAAATATGCTATCTTGTGATCTCGCAAACAGCCAACGTGATATTCCTTTTCACACTGCAGCAAAAGCGAGAGGGGAAACAAAAGCAAGCTGAATAATACTAAGAAATAGATACTTCATACTTGCACCAGTGTTTACAAAGTCCTTGTAGATGACACAAAATCAAAATTGGATCAGAATACATACCTGGTCACAGTAATATTGTGCGCGGACCGAAGCCAGATCTGCTGAAATCAACACCCCTACATTTACAAAATTCTCTTTATATTGCCTAGCTCAGTGCAATCATGAAAATACAGTATTGATTTTCATTAACTTGGCCATTGGAGCATATCCACATGACACCAATTGCCAATTTTAGGTAGAATGTTAAGTCAAGGGCTTCTAATCTTTACAATGACTTTGTTACCAGCATAAAGCACACCCACTAAGCTCATCTTCAATGTCTTTGACTATGCGAATGCATCTATTGGTAATCTGTTTAATAGGATCAATTCCTTCAACTCTTCCAGCTGCCCCGGCATTGACATTGTGCGCCACAAACTTCTCTCTGGAACATGTTTTTGGCAAAATTGACAGTACCAGTCACCACTCGGAATACTAGACAGAGCTGCACATTCTGTATGTTTTCAAAGATAGGACCATAACACTTGCTTACAAGATGACTATCTCACAATTTACCCAACAAAGCAAATATTCTTCGTGTTGCTTAGAAGATAAAGTAAATTATGTAATTAGAAAATATAAAAAAAAATATTATCATTCAATTATAAATGAAAAATTTCATGACTTTTACTCTAATTATCTTCTTAAGAGGAGTTTAGATTCTCTCTAATTTTTTTGTGTATTCTATATATGTGTTACATTGATTTTGATATATTAAAAAATTTTCCAATATAACTTAAAATATTAATATCAATGTAACTTAGAGGAATTTAGCCATAACACACAAAAAGAATTCAATAAAGAATCTAAATTATATCAGATAATCACACCACATTTCATTGTTTAATGGTGATATTTCCCGCTAACAATTGGATTTATCCTCTATTTAAAATACATGCTAGCATTTCTTACTAAAATTGATAGCTTAATTGCAATCTTACAATTAGATACTTAATTAAATATTCTCCCAGAACGTAATCTTCTTCATTCACGCAGGTCAAAACGAACCTTCTTAATGCTGCACATGTAAACCACCGAGACTCCATCAATAAGACCTGTATCGAAAAGCTCTTTCACGGTCATAGATTTCTTGTCCACCACAATTTTCTTAGACATTTTAAGCTCCAGTTTGTTCCTCGGCGTTCCCAATGCACTGTTGATTCCTCCTCCTCCATTGACAACTCCTTCAGACTCACTCCCCACAATCTGATCACAACACTCATCCTTCGCAGATGGACGGTAGCGCTTGTGCGTCCTAACCACCACCATCGAGGACTTGTTACTCAACTCCTCACACTCTCCCTTATCCATTTTAACTGCAATCTCAGCATCCACATTCAATCTCCCGCGTTGAAAAAAAACCTTTACACGAATCGAGAGACCTCTTGGCTCGAGTGTACACAATGTAACCGTTGACCACCGAAACGTTCCGAGGTTGATCCATGGGAACGGTACTGGATTCCGATTTTCGGTAAACAGCTGTGTCCATGTACAGATAAATTCTATTAGAGATTGAGTTGAACCTTACTCTAGGGAGAGGGGAATTGAATTGAAGGAAGGAGAATAATTGAGCATTAAAATCATCTTGATTTTGATTGGAGTTGAAGAGAAAGGGAAGGAGTAAGGGATTCACTGGTTTCACTCAGTCACTAAGGCACAGAGGAAGAAGACAAGGAAGAAGGAGAGAAGAATGGAAGATTAGGTTTGAAGAAAGGGCAAATGGCAGATCTGTAAATAAATTCATGAAATACAACCAACTAAACATGTAATTGACGGAAATACCCCTGTCACTTCATAAATGACTATGGAATACTTATACCTGAAATTGTTACAATCTTTTTGAAAAAAATAGTGGAAATATGTAGTGTACACTATTTTTTTATGATGATAAAAAAATTAAAAAATTCATTAATGAAAATATTAATAAATTTACAGAAAATGTAAAAAAAAAACAATGAAGAAAATATATAGAAGATAAATTTGTAAGAAAATGCATTATGAAAGTAAGAAAAAACAACTGCCTAAAATTGTAAAACATAATGTATAGTTAGAAGGAGAGTCTTTTATTAATGGTATGGATTCTAATTTTTTTTAAAATGGTAATACAAAAGACAAATATTTTTTATAAAATTTTTGTAAATAAATAATTTTAATATTTAAAATATATTTTAGAACTATAATAAAAAATTATATTATCATGTAAACTTGTTCTTAAAAAGTACATTAAATTTAATCTCAAAATAAATAATTAAAAAACGAGATAAGTTGTTCACGTATATATTAAATTAGAGTAATTTTATTTAATCAATAAATAATTTTCAAGAGAATTATAAATCAAATCATATTTAAAATTGAAAGTATGTTTGAAATAAATAAATAAATAAAATCAATTACCGGATTAGAATGAAACATCTAACTCAATAAATATTAAAAAAATTTAATTCTAGAATATTTTTTAAATACATTCTCATTCAAAAATAATTTATGAAAAAGCACTTTCGTTTAAGGATAAGGGTTCAAGTTTATGAAATTACTGTAGATTAAATAAGTAACACTTTAGTAATTTGTTGAATTAGTTCTCTAGTATGTGTGAACTCTAAAAACTAAAATTTATATATAAATTAAATCATATCAAAGCTTATAATAAATGAACAATTTAATATATATATATATATATATATATATATATATATATA
>Ga0099824_1002505_pt1 | contig 26880 bp, 10 predicted proteins | sample SiratrowhiteBW_FD_76837 | JGI IMG/M metagenome (GOLD analysis project Ga0099824, IMG submission 76837) | Root nodule microbial communities of legume samples collected from California, USA - Siratro white BW | ecosystem: Host-associated > Plants > Roots > Nodule | place: USA: California...
ATAATATAAAAAAAATATATATATATATATATATATATATATATATATATATATATATATATATATATATATATATATATATATTAATTATTTTATCTTAGAGTTAGAAAATTTTAATTTTTAATTCATGTTAGGAAATTATCATTTTAAAAATATTTTATATTTTAGATAAAATTTGAAAAATTAAAAAATTAAAAAAATTTAGTTAAATAATAATAAATTTTAATAGATAAAGAAAAAAAGAAAAGAGAAAATAAAAAAAAAGAGAAAAAATAACGTGAGTGCAAAGCTTAAAGGATAAGCTTTAATTCAAGATGAGCTTAAAGAAATAAAAAAACTAATAAAAGAATAAGGTAAGAAGAGAAAGAGATAATATTACATTTAATACATATAATTATTATTTTTTTTTAAAATAAAATAAAATAAAAATAATAAAAGTTTAAGATAAGAATTAAAGATTTCTTGATAAATGAAACTACTCTTTACCAAGTTAGTTTTATAAAATTTATTAAAAATAATTTGAAATATATTTTTGACTTAAATTTTTTATTAATAATTTTGATGTAGTATATATTTATAGTAGAATTCTTACATTGTATAAATTTATTATAGATTTAGGGTTTCAAAAATTTATGACGAACAAATCTCAAACGGTCATAACATTTGATAAAGAGTTCGGATTGAGATATTCAAAAAATGAAAGTTGCTCAAAATGACGTAACAAAAGTTGTGGACAATTCTAGAGGGGATTTGAAATCCATTATTTTTTTCAAATTTTTATAGTTTACTATTTTTTTTAAATTTTTTTAGTATTCTTTACATTTTCTTTTTCTATTACACCTATCTATACTTGTCAAAAAATTATAGAATTTTTGTGTTATTTTTTTGTATGGATTAGAGATTTATCAAAGAATTCTGAAAAATTCTAGATTTCTTTTCTAAAAAATAGAGATATTATATCGGTTGTGGGCTCCCAATCGATGTAATAAGGTAGATACTATGTCGGTTGAGAGCAACAACCGACATAGTATATCCTTCTGAGCGCTATTCGGACTGATATTTTATGTCGATGATTTATTTATCAACCGATGTAGTATACGCACATATTACGTCAGTTATAAAACTGACGTAAAATGTCAAAAACTTTCTACGTCACTTGCATCTATATTAATTTTGAAACCGGTGTAGAATATTCTCCATAATCGATGTAGAAAACATTTTTTCTACTAGTAAGACAATTTTATATTTTGATGAAGAATTTTATTTGTTGTAAACGTATTGCAATATATTATGAATGTTTACAAAATATGTAAAAATGTTAACATACCTTTATATTTTTTAAATAATATCATGAGTTATATCTTCCTTATAAAAAGTTTTTTTAAAAAAAATTTACTCACAAATTCTAATTAAATAAAAAATAATTAAATAATAATTAGGATGTTACATTACACTTATCACATTATTTTTATTAAGTTGTCTCACACAATAACTCTTATGATAATTTTTTATTATTTATAATATAGTTTTACTTTGTAATTTCATAAAATGATTATTTATTTATAAAGTATAACTATATGTTTCAAATCTTATATATATTATAATTATAACATAACTGGTAACAACTATATATATATATATATATATATATATATATCTTATATTTTTAATATTATTGTATTCTAATTTTAAACTAGTTTCAAAAGTTACTACATTTTCTATTAATTTAAGTAAATTTAATGAAAGAAAATATTATTTTTATTATTAAATTATTTTTAATTATTATTAATTTCAACTGTATATTTAATATGTATTAAGGATATTTAGTATTTTATGCTTTGAAGTTGTAACAATTCATTAACAATTAAACAAACATATATTTAATACTCGCATCATACTTTAAAATCTTTCTAAAATAAATTAAAAAAATTTAATCATAGAGAATTACAATATATACATGGTTCGAGAAAATAAATTAAATAAAACTAATTTTCTTTTACTATTTTAACTTATCATTGTTAAGATTTTTCTCATGGATTATTATATACTCATATATTATACATACACCGTCATCACAATTTAGAATACAATATACAAACATAAAAAATAGTAAAACACTTTTAAAATTCCATGTACACGCTTATATCGAATATATATATATATATATATATATATATATATATATTTATAAATTTCATTCATATCTTTTCATTAACTAATGTTTAATTTATTTATTAAATATATAGTTTCTTACTCTCACCTCAATAATTACATCTCATGTCTCAAACCATATACATGGATATCTTTTATATGACACATGTGTTGAATAATATTTAGATATATATAAATGTCATATTACTTTTGTTAAATTATCTCATAAAACAAAGTTACATAATAAGAAGACATTCCCTCACATGAGAGAGTAGATTCCTACAACATAAAGTATATAATTTTTATTTACAATGTAAATTATAGAAACATTATTTGACTCTTATCTCGTATGTGAGCCTAATATTAATATCAGTAAAGTCAAAATATTTCATTTATAATCCCAAATTCAATACATAACTTAAACATCTCTAACATGATATTTTGTCACTGAAAATAGTTATGTTTATAACATACCAACTGTGTCTCCTTCATTAATTTATGCACATTTCATGTGAGTTAGTTATAATAATATTCTTATATCAATTGTGGTTAATGTTTGAGTTGTGCTTAATTGAGAGTTTAACTTGAGAGTTTGGTACGATAGAACCTATGAATTGTAATATTTAATTATAATGAATTCATAAGTGAATGTAAATTAAATTTTATTAACACTATAACTAAATCACATTAGTTTTGTGATTCTTTCTTGTTTATCATTTTATGTTTGTCTTCTACTTACTACTACCTTTGTGAGTTTTTCTCTTTGTTGGTGTGGTAGACATACTTGTAATAATTGTTTAAGAGTTATTCCTCACACTTATCCATATACATTCCAATTTAATTTAGATAATAGTAAATTTTGTTAAATGTGATTTTTTTTAATATGATTTTTTTAATATGATTTTTTTTTATTCTTTTCAACATATTCACTCATCTAGTTGTATAACTTAAATATTAAGAAGCAGATAAATTACATCTTCTCTTTATGTTAAGGTATCATCCTTACATGCATAATTTTATAATTAAACTCATTTTTCATTTATAAATATAGAACAACATTTAATTGTATCCCAATAGCATAACTCTATTAATGATATATTAGCTATGTATTCTTTGTATATCTCTTTTGTTATTTAAAAAGCGTTAAGTGTACCTATGGACGAGGAAACACTCTAAGATATTTAAAGTATATTTGTATTTTGAGATTTAACTATTGTTAGTGATTATTCTATTTTTACATTGTCACTTTGAATATTTTATATAATAGTTGTGGTTACTTGGTTTAAGTTATATGTTAAACCAGTTGTCATTACACTTTTACTTTATTTAAACATTTATAATAACAAATTTCAATTTATTATGCATCACATTATATTAGTATTAAAGTATATTAATATAGTGAAACATAAACATTTAAAACTTGTTTTCTTAGAGTTAATGAACATGCTCAAGCATAATTATCTTCACTCAAATGAATTAAGTACGTGTTTAAATTCACTTAGTAACCATTCTTTTCACAAACCAAAAGGTTTTCTTGCCCAAGAACTAAACCTATTGATTTTTAGTTAATTATATTTCGTTCAATAGGAAATTCATCGTCCAACAACTAAACCTCTGATTTCTTCAATTAATTGAATTTCGTCAAACAAAAAATTAGTCTAAACCTCACCGATTAATTTTAAATTAAATGAATTTTTTCCAACAAAATATTGGTCTCTTAATAATTAAACCTTTCAGATTTTCAATTAAATGATATCGTCAAGTGAAAAATTGGTCTGCGAACGAGTAAGTATAAATAGGTTTTATACAAAATTTCACAATTAGACAAAAATGATCAAAAAATTTATTCTATTTTATTCTTATACATAAAACTAGACAATTTATTTATAAATATAAATATCTCAAACCAATTTGACCCACTTTAAACATCATACATTTTTATATATTAAACATATAATATATACTAGTTACACACATTATACCATTGATATCTCATTCAGAGTCATATAATGTCTATAATGAACGTTAAGTATGTTTTAAACATAGAATTATTATTCCAAATATTTCAAAATTCATCTAACCTATAATATCGATATCAAAATTTAAAATAATTTAAATATATCAAATAAAACACAATTGTTACATAAAATTCAATATTGTGGCAAAGTCAAATTTACAATTCAGATTATTTACCCTACGATTCTATTAAATTTATAACTAATTTCACTTACCTTTATAATTTGATTAATTAGGTTCAAGCTCCCTATTTCATTACTCTTACATAAAGATTGAACCAGTATATAAAAATATTTTTATAAACAATCTAAATATATCACTACGCTCCTTTAACAATGTTTCCATCTTTGTCCCATAAACTTTACATGTAAAGTCTTAGCCCTAAATATGCATCCCTTCTCATAGATCTAAAAAAAGAAAAAAAAAAACAAATAAAAACGTACTTAAAAAACAATTTATGATTAGGTAAAAGCATTATACATTCCATCAAACTATCTGAAGTGGACTAGAATATATAAAAGATAGAACAATTATTTCAAAAATTTAAATAAAAAGTAAATAAAAAATATAATAAAAGACATAATTTTTACAAATTGTTAATTTTTTATAAATTTTTAATTTAAATAATAAAATACTTGTACTTTATTGAAATTACTTATACTCTCAAACAAAACATATTAATCGATCCCAAAATAATATTATAGTCCAAAATCGGATAGTTACTTTTGGAGAATTCTTCCTCCACCTTTATGCCATCTTCCTGTATCTCTATAAAAAAAATTTAATTTCTAAAATATTCTTGTCAAAATGACTAAAATAACTTTGATTATTCAGATTTGGGAGTTTATGTATCGGATGAGTTTCATCTAATTGTCATTTTATTTTGTAAATGACAATAGGATGACATCTTTATCTAATTTATATTTTGAAAAAAAAAATTAGATGGAGATATCATCCGGTTATTATTTATAAAACAAAATGACAATCGGATGAAATTTATCTAATTTATAAACTTTTAAATTTGAATAATTAAAGTTATTTTAATCATTTTTATAGGGAGGTTGTAGGAATTAAATTTTTTGATGGATGTGCAAGAAGAAGGTATGGAATTGGAGGAAGAATTGGTCTTACTTCTTACCTAGAGCCCAAAGTCCACTTTTCTGGTTTCTGATCTTTCCTTTCTCTAAGTAATGGGTTTTGATCCAATTTCTTTTACTAGTAAAGAAAACATGTACTGTTAACTTCTACGAGAATGGTATTGAGAAAAAAAGGTGGGCTTGCTCTTTTTTCATTCTCTATAGCTTTATATTTGGCATATAAAAAAGAGTGGCAGCAGTATATTTTTAGCATATATTATTGCTTGAAATTTATTACAAAATGTAAAATAAGAAATAATAAACTTATTTAGTGAAAAAGTGTGACATACCAAATTCATAACTTTCAGTAAATTTCAATCAATAATACTACAATTCAATAAATTATATTAATAAATACATTATTAACAATTTTCTATTAAAAATAGTAAATGCATCGAGCCCTAGATACAATTAACTAGGTGTGAAAATATATGTTCATGCATACATTGAAAATTGTATCTCAAACTATATCTTTCCATATCCATACACACAATGGTGAATACTCAAGAAATATTTAACAGATATCAAAATATGTAAGAAAATTTGGAGTACTAAATATATATTAAAATTAAAAAATATATATATTTATATACATATCGACAATGAAAAAATATGCCTACAAAATTTATGCATCAAAAAGTTAACTCTAGAGTGTAAAGAAGTCTATTTCAAAGCATAAAAGAGTTTAGAAAAAAAAATGAAAATCCTGATTACTTTAGGAAATATTATTCTTGTATAATTGTATAATTATATACCCACGTATTAAGTAGGATTGGAATACAACCCACAATTAAATAAGTACCATTATGAACCAACAAAATAAAAATAAAGCATATCATTAAAATGTAACTTTTACCTTTTACATCATTATTAGAAAAATCACAGTTCTCAAATTAAAATAACTTATAATAAATATAAATTATAACTTACTTAGGAAACTTTGACTGTGTGATTATTAGAAAATCACAATTCTCAAATCAAAATAACTTATAATAAATATAAATTAGAACTTACTTAATATTAGGAAACTTCAACTCTACCTTCTATTATTATTAGAAAAATCACAATTTTTGAATCAAAATAACTTATAATAAATATAAATTAAAAATTTGTGATGGTAAGAAACTTTAACTGTTGAAGTTGGGTAATCGCGCCTTCTACAAACTAACATGTAATCTATAAAAAATCATTATGGATGAAAACAAAACTCAATTTTATAAGTGAAGGTGGCTCTTTCCATGTGATATAAGAAAGCAAAATTCTACTTCAATTTCTCAGATTAGATATTTTAAACTGTATGATTTAAACTATTCCTAAAGTTAGATCTCATTCATGGATTTATATACTCAGTACAAAAACCAAAAAAAATTCACAATACATCTCAAATATGAAATATTTGTAAATCCAACATGTCCCATCACATATCCATTAATTATATATACATATATATTCAAACATATTAATTCAAAAATTTCATAAATTTACACAGAACTAATAAGAATTTATTCTATAAACATTGAATAAAAATGTAAACATATCATAAATATTAGATGGTATTGACTTAACATGACACTTTGGCATTCTGTAAACATTATATACTAAGTAATTAACTAACATATATAATATTAGAAGAAAAAAATAGTAATTTTAGTTTTTTTCAAAGATAAAACAAAAAAAAAATATATATTATCATATAACTAGATCAAAACTTAGTCATTCATAAACTACAATTATATTAAAAGAGAACAAAATTATTTTTTCCCATACACAATCCTGCACTTCAATTATTAGCTTATGGTACTAAGTAATTTAACAATCTTAGGATGATTAACTGTACTTGAATGATGTCTCTGATTTTCAGTATAACAACAATTGGCAAGGTATTCCAGTTCTTCTGAATCCCACACTGAATAATTCTGGTCCATGACACACTCACAAATAAATAAGGAATACCAAAATTCAGATGCTGAATGGTTGCAATCAGCTTATAGTAGACCCTGCAAGCTGAGATGAGTACAAGTATCAACTAATAAGACCAAACAGGCTGAGACCATGTGAAGAAATGGTGAAGGAGAAGGACAACTGAAAAGGAAACATGCATGACATCCCATGTGTGCCTCTGTTCAATGTCTCTCTTCTTGAGATATGTAGGGAAAGTGTCCTAATCCTTCTTGATTTCAAGTATAATAGAACCTTGTCCACATAAATGCACCTTCAATGTCACAAAATTGATTGGTTCATTGGACCAAAATTTGGAATGTCCATAAACAATTCTTTCTTGCTTTGTATACTTAAAAATGAAGGACCCCTTTAGGATTTTTAGTAAAAAGTCTCAGATTTGACAGCAGTCCATATCCTATGATGTTGTACCACTGAAATGTACTAGCTCAAGTAGTTCATTTTTTGTTAACCCTCTACTATATTTTGCATAGCATCTTAGGTTAATTAAGACAGGATTATGACTTTGGTTTATGGTATCCTTGCTAGACACAACATTGAAGAGATTATTCAACTAATGTGAATTATTGGTTTTTATTGTCATGTCACTAGGCTTATCAAATTTGTGCTTTTGAAAGGTTGTGGGGGACAAAATCAATTACCAGATGGATAAATAATCATTAAGCATGGGGATAAAATAGTGCAATTCACTATGCCCCTCAACCTTTCAAAGAACCAAAACTCAAAAGGGTTAAATCAACAAACATGGTAGTATAAAATGATGAAGGAGATTTTTTTATTATAATAGCAGTTGTTTTCACCCCCATAAACATTTTTAACATGCAGAAAGAGCTCACTGAGAACATTGAATCCAGTTTGGTTTACCCAAAAAATAATGAAGTGTGTGATGTTCATCCAAATATGCTAGGACAAAATTAAGTCCAAGAAATCTCTTACTATAGCAAGAAAATGTGCACTTTATTGTAATGTATGAGGACCAGCTAGATACAATGTTTGACTTCAGCATGATTGCATGGCCAATTGGGACATAAGGGTCCGCAATGTTGGAAACAACATGGTCTGAGGGTAAGCATGGAAGACACTTCCCGTGCACATAATTAAAGTTGTTAGCTGAACAACCATAACATTTCCAAAGTTATAGACAAATCCAATTCTTTTTTCTTTGTTTTAGAGAAAAAGGGAAGAAATGAGAGAGACATGTGTGTGTTTGTTTGCATTGTTCATCTGGGTATTTTATCACTAAGAATTTTTTTTTCTAAGATATTCAAATTTTTTAATACCAGCGGTCTGAAAAAGAGTAAGCAATCTAATGCATGAAACAATCCATGGATATTTTCTAAAGTGATGGAGATCCTTTATGCTTGTATATATCAGATAAGAATAAAAAGTGGTAGATACTTGGTTGATAATTAAAGTATTGCAACTTGTGACTTTAGAATTAAAATGCGATATTGTCTTTGCTAAAGATACGGTTCAAGAAAAAGTTATGATTCTGGTTGAATTGGTAAGTTTTACTGATGAAAGAAGAAGATTTCAGTGTTACAGAATTGATGGTTTTAACTTCAATGTTTGGTGGATTGTGAATGAACAAGTTTTGTGATTTGTTTGCGAAAATCGATGATAGAAGGAAGGGTACTTCAAAAGACAATATAAAAGGTCGTGTGGTCTGTTATCAACTAGAAAAAACGCGTTAAGAAACAGGAATGACCAAGGGTGTTTGGTTTGGTTTCACATGCTTGGCATTTCATTTGTGACAAACTGACAATCACAGATCTTGAGTTTGAATCTCGATCTTTTCATTGGTATGTAATATGATGGTGGTAATTATCACAACCCCAACACAATATCTACAAATCGAAAGATTAAGTTGTATTAAAATAGTAAAATTTAGTTTAATATGATCACTTGCGTGTGTGTGTCATTATAGTCACACAAGAAAATCTCATACTTATGAAATTGGCATTTTTTGTCTTGGCTTTAACTGGGGTAAAACTTTATCTCATTACACTTTTATGTAGAAATTTTGAGAAAGAAATGGTGGCTATGATTGTTGTCAAAGAAGTGATGCTTCATCATGATCCCTGCGGATTGGCATACTTGGTCATAATTGGCAGTATCTGTCTGTACATTCCTTGGATGCAACACCAAGAGATTGACTTTTTGTTTAGACAATAAACATTGCGTGATCATTTTTTCAAATTGCTGCTTTCTCTGTTTCCATCTCTCTCTCCTTATCTTTGTGCTTAGCTACTGTTGACTCCAGTGCCTTCTACTGTCAAAGTTGTGGCTTTATGACAACAATGTGCTAACCATGTTTGAAATAATTTCCCTTTACCCTGACAGTACAACGGTTAAAGTTTGTCATATGTAGCATCCACCTAGCTACTGTTTTCCACTTTTTATCAAATGTTTGATGAATTTGACAACTAACTTGATTAGCCCCATATTCTGCATTATCTCTCTATCTTCTCCTTATTTGTCTTTATTCACATATAATCCAAAACTTATCTGTATGATAACGATAACAAACAATATGTAAACAAAAATAAAGGCCTAAGATATCATGTCTAACACAGATAAAGAAGAACCTACACCATCCCACTTTATTTTGAAGAATTTTGGACAACTTTCAGTAAACAAAAATAAGCTGGAAAATTGTATTCTATTGATACTAATTCTCTATTATAGTCCATCGTATGCATGATATTCCATTCGAATCATTGGCTACATTCTGGTTCCGCACTATCTGGTGAAGTAATAGAAACTAAAGGTGACTAAGACTTTCTAAGCTTATACTTTTATTACATGGTGAATTAGTACCCCAAAAGAGATGATTTTGCACTAGCCAACCAAGAATGCCTTCAAGGTTTTAAAAAAAAGTTGCGGTTGCCATTTCATCATGTTCTTTGATATTGTTGAAAATTATGATTGATACGATCGACCACATTCGTATATTGTGGCTGAAGACAGTGTCATCGCAGAATGTTTTTTGAAACCTTGAATGCAATACTCTAGAGTCTAGGTTGAGCCAACAGAGCAAAGCTCGATGGATCCATAATGAAGCAACTCCTGAATCATCTGCTCTATGTGATCATCTTCAAGAACTGGCTGAAACTGTTGATGTGAGACTTCAACTTGGCCTGCCACGCCAACCCAGTTCCCTTCAAGCCACCTTAACTCCTCGTGTCTGTTCTCTGGCCATCTGAAACCGGTGTCAGGGGTTGATCCAGCAGTGACGTTGGCAGAGGAAAATGGATTGGACCCTTTTGAGGGTTGAGGCTCTTTGTCTTGTGGTGGCTTTTGCTTGGCCATTTGAAGAGAAAGCGAGGCCATGTGACACTTGTGTAACTTAGCCGTTAAAGTGGCAGAGAGAAGCTTGGATGAGGAGGAGTGTGGTTCATTGGGGTTGTATGGGAAATTGGTGCGTGCTTTTGGACCACACATGAGCCTAGCTGCTTCATCATATGCTCTTGCTGCATCTTCAGCAGTTTCAAAGGTTCCAAGCCAAATTCTAGTCTTCCTGAAATCCAAACAAAAGCAATATAAACTTTGTGTTGCTTAGTACTAATGTAGTAGCAAATTGCTATAACACACATGAACATGATTCTCTTTAACATAGAAAAAAAGTTGCGATCACTGAGTTGGTGGGAAGGTGAAGTGAATTACAATAAAGGGTGGCGAATTTCTGAGACCCAAGAGCCCCAGTGCCTTTGGCGGACTCCACGATAGCGTTGTTGGGGTCTGGCCATGATTGGTGAGAAAAAGAGAACGTGAAATTTGAAAGGTGAAAGGAGCTTGTGACGTGTCTTTGAGAATGGGAACAAACACAGAGAAAGGTGATAAAGAGAAGTGAAGTGAAGTGAAGTGAAGGAGAAGGAGCTCTGCAAGATTATTTATACACTGCTCTTTCTGGATTTATACAAAGTTCTTTAGGTTCTTTTGTCTTCTATCAGTATAAATGGCCCACACACACTCATGTTTCACCCCTTTGATGCAGGTAAAGTTCTTGGAGAAGGACTGTTAATATTTTTTTAAAAACTAAATATTATGATACATGTTATTTCTCTTAGTAATGTTAATTTAAAAAATAATAGACAAGTTTTGGCTAAACATTATTATTAGAAAAAGAAGTAAATAGTATATATGCCTCATGTGTGAAATTGTTTCATTCACACAAGTTAGACATTGTTGTTAATGACGTACGGACTGGTAAATTGCTGTCTTTTTTAAATTAGTTAAATTGTACTTGTAATTTAATTTTTTTTGGATGTCTAAAAATATAGGATGAGAAAGAAAAAATACTTATAAATCTTTGTCGTGTTTGTCGGTTAAAAATTCAGAAAAACTTACTTTTCAAGTTAAAAACATTAAAATTAAAAAATTGAAGTTAAAGGAAAGTAATTTTCATAGTTATTTTATAGTTTTGAGGAGTGTTGATTTATTTATCATAATAGCACTTTTACAATACTATTTTTTTTTTGGATGTATAAAAACATAGGATGAGAAAAGGAAAAAAAACATTTATCAATCTTTTTCGTCTTTGTCATATTTTCTATTAAAATACAGAAAAACTTTCTTTTCAAGTTAGCAACATTAAAATTGAAAATTGAAGTTAAAGGAAAGTAATTTTCATAGTTATTTTATAGTTTTGAGGAGTGTTGATTTATTTATCATAGTAGCACTTTTACAATAGTATTTCTTACATTCTTACTTGGTAAATAGAGTAAACTGTAAACCCTAAAATTTATGAATATTGTATAAAAGATCAAGTATGTAAGTATGTTAGGAATATAAATGTGAATTTAGTTATTTCTGTAGTGATAAAACTAGGATTGAAAATATCTTGTGTCTAATTTATATTTTATTGTTATTGATCTCTTAAGTGTTTCCTTTTCTATTTTCTCAACAGTTATGCATAATTTTTCTTACGTAACACAACCCTTAGCTCATATATAATAAATAGTTAAGAAGTTAGAATTTTGTTTTTAACCATTCGTGTATGTACATATATATAGAAGGAGTATACAGATAAAGTTTATGTTCATACATAATTTGTTTTTGGGTAGCTGCTATATTTGACCATTATTTGTGCATTATATAGTGCAGTTCCCATTCCAAGGACATTACAAGTCTCATCCAAAGATGCATGTGGTGTGAAAACGTGAGCTATAAGGTTCAATGTTGCATTAGATAATAATTGGTGTGCATAAAAACTGAATACGTCATGTCATGTTTACGTGGAAAGGAATAAAGCAAGAACGTGTAAAAAATAATTAGTGAAAATAGATATATTTAAATTATAAAAGAAAATATAGATTCCAAGTCTCATGTATCACGAGCCAAGAATTTAAAAAATTCATTTGAATCTTTAAAAGGAAATGCATATACATGAATGCCAGAAGTTTGGAAATTGATTAAGAATCACATTTCATAAAGACTTTGGTATTTCATGAATCAACCTTACCTTAATTTAAATTATTTGATGAAAATATACGTACATAAAGTTATATTTCACGTGTAATAAAATTTAAGTAACACTATTGCTTATGAAACCTACATATATTGCTATTTTTTTCATCTCTCTTTTAATTAGTGTTAACAACATATTTTTTAATAACTCATCATTCTATATAAGTTAAAATTTATTGAAATTACTTAAAATATCGTATTTAATTTATTCTTAAATAATAAACAATATATTTTTTTCATTGTGTTATGCTTTATGTCACTATTATTCTTTTAGTAACTGAGTATTATATGTGTTTTGCTAATTTTAAAACTGAAAATTTATTTAAATAAGAGTTTGACTTTCGTATATTTTCGATGTAAAAATCTTCAGATTGTCAACCAATCAGAAATAACTCTAGATGTAGTTTTTGTAATAAAAAAATATCATACGTGATCATTTTTTATTAAATGAAAAATATGAAAACATTTATAATATCAATGTATTTTAATTAAATTCAGTAAAAATATCAAATTGATCTTACTAAAATTATATGAAAAACACTTACATGATCTTTTTGAGATAAAAAATTATAACTACAAACAAGAAAAGAAATATATTCGACCTTTTAGACACTCCAAAAAATATAGCATATAACTACATTGATCCCACATAAATATATATATATATATATGTGCATCAACTTTTATAATGATTTTCATGAGCGAAGAAGAAAACATATGTATGTAAAGTGTTTAGATGGATTTACCGTCTATGTTTTAATCTAATGATAAATACTAATAATTTTGTTTATTCATGAAACAATCTTTGTTTATTTTATGTTGCAGGCATAGTCAATGGAATTTTTAAAAAGCAAATAATAAAAGAATTGGCTTTACAAGACAAAATAAAATTTCTAAGATATTATTCTGCATATATATGGCTCTCAGACATTGATGGGGTCTCTACCAAAGATGAAAAGACACTGTAAATATTGATAAATTAATTTAGGAGCCAAATGCATGATAAAGTCATCTCTTACTGTTCGTTGACATGGTAAAATAAATGGTTTTGCCAAGCTTAGCTGAAACCATTGCATATATCACATATCACTGAATACAAAACTATATTATATTATTTTCTTTATGAGTACAGCTTTCTTTTTTTCTACTATCATTTACTCTAATTACTAAAAAAATGCTTTGAAAAAAAAAATAGGTTCACGATAGAAGACAAAGAAAAAAATGCCGGCACCAAAACATGCATATTTTATACGATAAACATATATTAATTCATATATGATTAAGATTACTTTTAACTAACGTGATTATAATGCACAAAGTGCAGGTTTTGATTATAATACCTCGTACTTTTTTTTTTGGTGGAGAAATCTAGACGTGTATAAAATATTTTGCCTATTAAAATTGGTATATGCCTTTTTTTTTTTTTTACTTGAACTTAACCATAAACTAATTTACTAAAATATTTTTCAATAAATTTTTGTTATATAAAATGTAACATCTACAAATATAATATATATATATATATATATATATATATATATAATTTCAATAAACGTTTATCAAAGTTTACCCATGCTTATAAAATATTAGTATTAATTTTAGACTTACAAATTAAAGTACATGTTAAGTTTTAGACTTAAAGTTTAATAAAAATATTAAAGATTTTCCAATTGTGATGTTGGAGTTATTATGCTTTTAGGTATAAAAAGGTGTATTATAAGTATCAAGTATAGCTTTTAATTTAATAATAAATACTCCTTCAAGTAACGATTTGTATTATAATCAATTTACTAGTTTGATTCTTAGATAATTGTTGCAAAAGTCACACAAAGTTAAAAAAAGTCAAAACTTGTTCATAAAAAACTTTTAAGTTATAGAAGTTTAAACTTAATTTTAGAAAACTTATAAGAGAAGTATAAACTTGCGCGTAAGAAAGTTGGTTACAAACAAAAAAATATTAGCATAAACTTAAACTAACAAATATTAACGAGGTTTACAAAATGAATTATTAACTAGGTAAAATTATAATTGATATTATAAACCTTATTTATAATTAATATTTATTTTTTAAAAACACTCTTACTAGATATAAAAATTTGGTCTTACACTGATGTATACTTTAAATCATTTAGTCTTATTGGTGAATTGATATATTGTAAATAATGAAATAGGTAATTACTTATGTAATATTAATGGAAGAACTTATATACGAAAATAGTTATCAATATGTTATTTGTGATATTAAAATGTAGTGTAACAATTAAGTAAAAAGAGTTGATAAGATATTTAACTTCTAATGATACAGTAAATGAAATATAAACAAATGTATCATAAGATAAAGAGTTGATAAAAACAATTTTTTTTTCTAAAATTATATATATATATATATATATATATATATATATATATATATATATATATATATTATTTCTTTGTAAGGAAAATAAATTTGGATATGTAGATACGTAAGCTTATCAAGTTTATTTTATAATTTTAAAAAATTATAATAAAAAACTAACGGAATAATTAACATATACTAATGTATATATTAAAAGGTAAATTAAATTATTTGTCGAGATTTACCTATTCTTATTTTTTTAAAATGAATTTTAATTATAGTTGTATTTTATTTTAGTCCCTTTTTCTTAGCTTTTGTCTTTGTAATACGTGAATAATTTTGTTTTAATCCATAACAAATATTTATCTTACAACGAAAACTCTTAAGGTGTAATTTAATATTATATTAAACGTTTTGTTTGTAATTTAATTGGTAAAATTTTTTTCTCTTTCATCTACTTATATATTTTAAGTTAATTACATCATTATTAGGTGTAGAATTTAAAAAAAAAAAAAAAATTGTATCCAAATAAGTTATCTTGATGAAAGACATTTTTTTTTGACTCGTTATAAAATATTAGTCTTTTTCGTTTTATTCGAACTTAATAATTTAAATTCCCTTAAAAAATCAGTTTATCACTCTAATAGTTTACTCACACATGAGTATAATGAATAAACAATTACAAGCACGAAGATATTTTTGAAGAAAAAAATTAGATGTAGTGATTTTCTATTTACACATGTCTCCCACTCTCAATTAGTGAATTAAAATGATTAAGTCAAAAATGATTTTTTTTTATGGAAGAATATTAAGATAATAATTATGAGTTGTATTGTGATGCTCGCGAAGCGTTTGGTAGAATTTGATCAGATTGACGCGTACGATTATGACTCCTTAATTATTAAATAAAGAATAATTAATTAAATAAAGAAAATTTTTCCCAACTTATGGCTTTTTGACGCGGGTGGGACTACTTATATTTAAATAAAGAATAAATTATAAATTTTTTTAAGATACTAAATATAAATCTGAAAAAAAAATTGTATTATTTTTATTTCTAAAACTTAAATATATTTTTAATTTTTTTCTAGAATTTAAATACATTTTCAAGACTTTGTTAATAAAAAAGTATAGATGAAAACCTTACATAAATGATATAATATTTTTTCCAGTGGTAATTATATATTTAAATAAAATAATTATAATTATAATATTCGCGTTGTTAAAATCTTTATCCACCTCACTTTTTTTATGTTAGTATTATTATTATTATTATTATCAAAATCTAAAAAATAAAAATATATTTACCTTTAGAAATGAAAATAATACCAACTTTTTGAGAAAACATATTTAATATATTTAAAATTTTTGATGAACTATTTTACCCCAAATAAGTTATATCCTAAAGTGTGATTACATAATATACTTTACTTTTTCTAAACAAAAATATTTCCATCTTTTATTTTGTAATTCAAATATTTATTTTCCTTTGAAAAAGTAGTTGTTTTAGATTTTGGAACTTAATTTGATATAACTTTTATTTTACATTAAATTCATCTATATAAGATTTATAAAATCCAACATATGTTTGAAAGAAAAAGAAAAAACAGTCGTAGACGCTCTTACTATTTAACTTAAAATAAATCAAAATTCAAAACATAAAACATAATAAATTCGGTGTAATTTGTTGACTCAAACAATATTTATGAAAAAAACATAACATTGCATTGATTTTAGTAGAATATATAAGAATGGATTTTAAATATTATTTATACTTAAATATATTAGGTAGAAACATATGATTAAAAAGAAACTTCATTAAAAATAATTAATTATAATAAAAATAAATAGATACTTTATAATAATAAAAAAGTATTTAGAGTTGTCTCTTAACGCTGTTGTGGTCTTTATCATTGCGTAATGTATCTTCTTCCGAATATTTTGATTCACTTTCTTTATTTATATAATTTAACGACATGGCTGTTGAGTGAACAGAAGAACGCGTGCATTATCTAACATAGTTCAATCTCATGTTCATTATTATCAAAAATAATAATAATAATAATAATAATAATAATAATTTAATTCTAGAATGTTCTCGTCCATTTCTATGCATTACAACAATATATTTACTATTCAAAAAGCATCAAATATTTATTATAGAAAGAAATAAAAAAATTGTAGATATTTTAAAAAAAATAGCTGCTACAATTTGTTTGTTTAAGATTTTGTTAATTTTTAATTGCTAACATACTTCATAGCTATGTTAATATATCACTTACGACAAGTTTAATTGGCATAAGAACATCATTTCATTGAGAAATTTTGTCATCTCTGGAGCAAATCACATGGATACATAATCTTGTATGTTTCTTAAATTCATGCACCATCTTTATGAGTCCGGCTTAATGTCATTATTAGATACTTTTAAACCATTATATGCTTTCTATATAAAAGAGACATCTAAAATATTTATTACATATTACAAAATCATAAAAATAATTGCATTGACGACAATATCACAAAAGTCATATGTTGTACATTGATAATGATACAGTTAAAAAAAAATATCATATGTAATGGAAAAAGTTCTATTACATCTTAAATTTTACAATTAGAATAGATGTCTTGCATAAGTCAGCATACATTTTCTTTATCTATATCAAACAATCATATTTCTGAATGTAGGTTGTGTCTTCAACCATGAATAAGTGTTAAGTATTATTTAATTTGCACTTGTCAATATCATGATTTGAAGTTTAAGTGGTCTCAAACCAAATCATTCAAGTCATTTCTCTTGATCAAAGTTATCTTGTATTTATAGGAAGATTCTTCTTATAAGGTTTAGGATTTAGGTTGGTCTGCTCGATTGGAGACTAACCTTAAAATGATTAAGGTCGGTAATGATCATAACTCAACTAGAGACTACCCTTAGAAGAGTAAAAAATAAGTAAAATGACTCCAACTTAATTGAAGACTAACATTACAAGGATTAAGATGGTCCACAAAATGACCTCAACTTGACTAAAGTATTTCTAAAGATGATAAGTAATAACCACCAGTTTGTTTACAACCTACTTCATCAATAACAAAAAAAAATATTTAAAAACACATGATAATTTGAGAATTTCTTTTATGAAACAACACGACATTTAAAATTCTGGTAAAAGTTTCTAAACGTCACTTTTAGTTTGGCCTTTTTGCTTGATACCTCATAAGATTGATTAGTAATCCAACTATCATAATTCATAATCTGAATCTTAATATTCGAAATAAATGATTAAGTTACCTCACAACCAAATTGTAAATTATCTTTAAGCAAACCTATATTGATCTAGAAGCATATTCACACCAACTATAAAAAATATTATCAAAAGACTAAGAGTTTAACATAATGAAAAAACGAATTTGTTTTCTAGTGTTCCAAGTTTTTCACTTCAAGAATTTGTTTTTTTTTAACCTAAAATTTTAGTCCAGAAAAAATTCAGAACAATCTTCCTATAAATAAAAGACAACTCTATCCTAAAAAATAGACTTAAATGTTCTAACTTAAGACCACTTAAACTTTGAACTACAAATTCATTTATAAATTTTAACTTTTATGTTGTAAGCCTAAAAAAGTATTTAAAATGAGACTTTGATAAATATATTTAAAATGAGGTGTATATTTTGGAAATAATAAAAAGTAAAAAGAAAAAATAAAATTGAAGTGAAAATAAAAAATGTAAAATCTATCAAGTGCTTGATAGGATCCATATTTTCAAATAATGGAAATAGTAAATGCAAATCGAAGTTTAGTACTATATCGAAAATTGATTTTGAGTTAAAATTTATTTTTGATAACTTTTGAGTTAAATAGAAATTTCAGAATAATTTTTGTTATTTACTTTAAAAGTAAAAAAGTTGAAAACATAAATTATTGAATTTTGAAATATTTGTTTAAAAAGGAATTTCACAAGCATTAACTTTAACATTATGTAAATAATGAGATAGAAAATAAGGAGAAATATTTTAAAGAAGAAGAAAGAAATTGAGTTTTTGAAAATTTCTCATATTATGAATCCTAAAATCTAGATTGTATATTTTGAAAAAGGATACTCTTAAAAAGATAATAGAACTATGGAGAGAGTGTGTATAGTAATTAATGAAGGAATGTTTAACTTGTCTACTCTCAATCATGTGTTTGATCATTTTTTTTTTCTTCATTGGGCTGACTGCTTCTTGACCCAATCAGTGGTTTTACTTCCTGCACCCCAAAATTTGAACTTGTACCCTTCTAATTGAGTGAAATTACCAAATTAAGGGAGTGCAGGAAGCAATTGATTTTTGTTTATTTCCGTTGGGCTGTTGAAACTGTCCAGATGAAGTAAATATTGGGCTGCAGTAAAGGACCCAATTTAGTGTATATAAAAAAAATATGTACGGTAATTATTTCTTTCAGTCAAATAACACCAACAACGTTCTCACCACGATTTTCTTTTCAGTTGACTTTAAATTTGATTAAGATTTGAGAGAAATTTGAAATATTTTCTTAAATAAGAGTTTTATGGAATTTAATTGATACTTTTATATAATATGTATATTTTTTTATAGTATTCAATTTGATAATTAGAAATTTATTTGATGAAATCAACAAAATTCAGTTGAATTTAATATTTTCACCGCTAATAAAATATTTCTTTTACGTATAATATACTATTTTTTTTTGCTCTCATGAAAAATCGATGTTTTTCCTGTAAAATATTCTTTTAGAATAATTTCATAAATTTATCTGTCTATAAACTATAACATTACAAAATTATATATGTCTATATATTTTAGATTGTATAATTTTTTAATTAATTATTCATAAAAATAATAAAATTATACATGTTCTATATAATAAGAATATAAATATAGTAAAATATTACTCATTTGGTTGTTACATCTTAACAACTTACACTTAATAAACTATATGTTTCAGTCCTTATACATACTATTATAAAAACTTGACAAGTCAATATGAAACATCATAAGATGGTACAATTATAAAAGCCCACTTCGCGTGTCCACGTCATCATCCTCAACCTCTCCGAGAGACAACCAGAAACCAAGAACTCAGAAAGAAGAAAAAACGCGTTTTTGTGTTATATCTCTCGAATTTGGCGCGTTCAATCTTTACATCACTCTTTCTCTCTGGATTTCTTGTTGAAGATGCGACGCTCTTCTGCATCCAAAAAGACGGGTCAATCCTATTCCACTCCCACCGCCACCGATCTCTTCCGCTCCGGTACGCCATTCCCAATTTCTCAATTTTACCCCTTTCTTCCATAATTGACCCTTTCTCTGCATCTTCTATGACCTTTTCCCTCTTTTCACGCTTTACTGATAATTGGAATCGCCATTTCTTGAAGTTCGGATTATGAGTGTTTGGTGTTTTCTTTAATTAAAATTTGTGTGCTTATCTTGTGGTCTTTTTAAATTTTGTTCCTTTTCCTATTTTGTGGTCCACTCTGCTTGTCTGTTCATGGCCACAAACTTATCTTCTTCTTTTCTATAGTTTTTTTTTGTTATAATTCTGTGGGGTTCGGGGGTTGTGGTAGTTGGGTAAGGGCTAGTGGAATATAATTCTTACTTGAGAGTTTAGATCTCAAGAAGGAAAAAGTATTTCCCCTGTATTTAAAGTCAATTTAGTACTTTTTCAAGTAAAGACTGATACTTTGAACATGGACGGTACTACCCAATTAGTCCTCTTTAATTTATAGAACGAGGCACCAGGATCAAACTCTTCAATGCCTGGTCATTGATGTCCTCCTTGTGTATGTTCTTGTTATTTTATCATGTTTATTCTTTTGGTCAAACGTAATTGGACTGGTATCTTAAGCAAGATTTTTTGTATAGAGAAATTTCTTGTTCAATATTCTAATCATACAAACATGATTTTTCAGCTTCAAGCAAGGCAAGCTCGAAGGAATCTGAACGGATAGATAATCTATTCTATTCATTTGCTAATGCGTCTACTGGGATGATTGAGTAAGTGTGCTTAATCTAAAAATGTTTTTTCTTCCATTCAATATGTATATATCAAATTGCATTAGCCTTTTGTGGTTTTTTTAATTCAAGTTTCAAACTTTGGACTTGGATCTGCTGAAGGTAGATAGCATTTAATCAAGGATTACTTGCTTTTGTGAATGAATGTTACAGATATATATCTCATCTAATATAGCTAGGTGAATTTATACAAGTAGTTATGAGCTTAGGGGGTATATGTATGGATAAATGACTATACAGCCTTTCAGCTGCTGCCTGCTGCATTATTTCTTTATTCCTCACAAAAAAACTTGCCCCTCTCACTTCTGGCAATTTATTCCCATCATTTCTTCCTACCCACTACCTGTTCTGGCACATTTGGTTCCAGCGACAAAAGTCTCTTTATTGTGCTTCTTGTCAGGTACATCACCGTTCCCGATGTTGGCAATGAATATTTACCTAGATGACGTGAAGCCCTCAACAGTGGTGGCACGGATTAGCTTGTGATGTAAGTGTGTCAGTGGAAGTCAGAAGCTCAGGCAATGGTGGTTCTCTTGTTTCTTCTCACATAGTTTGGCTATGGCAGCTCCTTTTTTCCTGCTGATGACATGGATGATGGTTTCTTCAATTGGATGGGGTATTTAGTAGTGATTTGAAATTTAGTTTGGTTTAGCTCAAGGGAAATACTTGTTGATTAGGTCACTTCATTTAACGAGTAGAAATGGTTTGTTTGAAATTTGGAGTTGTTTTTTGCGTGTTATGAACATTATTAGGTTTCAGATTTAAGTATGTAGGCTTGAAATGTAGTATACCACCTTGTTTGAGTGATTGCAATCTGCAGTGGTCTTGGCAGAGGGAAAGACAAAAGGGTCATGTGGTGACTGATGAGGTAGAGGATATGGTTATCAGGTGGTAATAGGGTTAAAATCTTTGATCTAATTTGACTATACTAGCAGATAGTTGCACCAAATACTTGATAATGTCAGCTTATGTACGACACCAATCCTTTATATTAAAGGAAAACAAAAGAAACAAAAAGATCAAATGAAGAAATAACGTGTTTAAACTGAGATAAAGTGATTTTTGGTGTATAAGTGCTATTTTCTATGTCCTTTCTAGATGAAAGTGTTTACATTTTGAAAGTAGGTTTGTTATATTTTTATAAATTTGTTTACAGCCCAGAGGGAATTGAAACACTTTGTGCTGCTATGGAGGTTAATCATACAGATGTGAGGGTTTTGATGCTTGCATGGTAAGTTATTTGCTACACTTAATTGCCATAGTATTAATTTCTTATATCGTTATCTTAAGTTTGTGTTTGGAGTTGACGAGACTAAATTTAACAGGAAAATGAAAGCTGAGGAGCAAGGCTATTTTACATTGGTATGTATATTATCATGTTCATTGTTCATAAAATTTATTTTGGAATTATTGCAATTTTTAAATACAAACTCACGCATAGATATTTGAAAGCCACTAATATAATGTAAGTTTCTTTAATGTTTGGTGCACAAGCATGTAGTTTTGGTAGTATCTTTCTTAACCATCCTTATACTGAAATCAAGTACATATTCCAAAATTTCATAGGACGAGTGGAGGAGAGGCTTAAAAGCATTAAGGGCAGATACAGTTAGTAAATTGAAGAAGGCACTTCCAGACCTAGAAAAAGAGGTACCATTATTGAAGTGATACACTTTTTCATTATTCATGTAGAAAGTAGTTTTTGGCCATCGTACTTTATTTATGGTGGAGTTATTTTCAGTTGCTAACATTTTTAATTTGACATCTGCTGTAAAGGTCAGGAGGCCGTCAAACTTTGCAGATTTCTATTCATATGCTTTCCAATATTGTTTAACAGGTAAGCTTTAACTTATTTTCTGTTCATTGATTTCAACTTTGGAGTTTTTTTCACAATTCAATTAATTCCAAGATTACATTCATCTGATTTCAACCTTTTATTTTATTTTCCCTATATCTTGTAGTTTGAAGTATGATCAGATTGGTTAGAAAATCTCTAACCAACTCTAATATACTCTTTTGTAACTTGGATTGCTCAATAGAGAGTTATCATTTCTTCCCCTAAACTACTATTCATTATATGTCCAATATCTGATTTGTCAAATTTTGGCAGAGGAGAAACAGAAAAGCATTGATATAGAGAGCATTTGTGAGTTACTTACACTTGTTCTGGGTTCAACATTTCCGCCCCAAGTCAACTCATTTGTGGAATATTTGAAGGTGAGTAATGGCTTTAACACAATTGGTTATGACATGAATTTTAAATGTTTACTATTTATGGCAGACTCAAAATGATTACAAGGTCATAAACATGGATCAATGGATGGGATTTTTCCGCTTTTGCAACGAGGTAGCCACTTACATGGTAGTTAATTAGAGGAAGATATTTGTTAGCCTTTTTCACTCAAAAGTATTCAGCATTGTTTGCTTTCTTTGGATCCTTTTTTCTTAAATTTTCTGCATATTCCAATCTATTCACAGATAAGCTATCCAACCCTTCATGACTATGATCCTGAACTTGCCTGGCCCTTGATCCTGGACAATTTCGTTGAATGGGTGCGAGAAAAGGAAAAATAATCTGATAAGCCACATGATTCTCTGTAACTGCAATCATAGATACGTGTGTTCAAGAATGTGGTGTTTGTGATTTTTGAGGTTTATGTTCTAACTGATGCAAATTGGTTTGTGGGCACTTGGCAGCTCTTGGCAACAGCTAAATCAGACAGACAAAAAAGTCATGCCTTGTGGCTCCTTTATTGTACTTACAATGTCTCTTATTTTTGGCATTTTAAACACAAACATTATCACTTGTTTTTAAATTTTTCATCATATGCTATATAGGCGCAGTTGAGGTTAGATACAAGCTTTACATATATTCTCATCACTCCGAATCTCAAAACCAATACCATTTATATCACTTATTCACTACACCATTTTTATTTTCTTTTATATTATTGCCCCTTATTCTATTTACACGATTCTGGTTAGATTTTGGATAATAATTTCTTTTCAATCAAAATATACAAGACACTGAAAGTGAACTTTAAATATATCATACACATATGTATTGTGTTCTATATAGTATTTTTTTAATTACAAATGCATTAAGCAACTTAACCATAAGTTTCGTAAACAAAAATGTAAGTTATGTTTGAGTTTATGAAGTTTCTATTTTAAAATAATGGAATGAAACAATTTAATTACCAGATTAATAGGCTAGGTTATACTTTAATTCCTTTTATTTTTCTGTAAAAAAGATTAGAGTTGGTGAAAAAGAGTAAGAAAAGAAAACATAACGAATATTTGATGAGTAATTATCTTTTTTAAGAATTGGTGAAAAAGAGTAAGAAAAGAAAATATAACGAATAGTGTAATTTGAAATAATTTTTCAAAATTGAACCTTATAATTACTTTTCCCGACAGTTAAATTAATTTGAAATTCATTTAATGACATAAATGCCATCGAATTGTATATATGATTCAAAACAGTAAGTCATGATATTTTAATAACCATGACAGGTGTAACCCACATTCTATCTTCAACTTCTACCGTTTTGGTGAGATTGATTTCTTAAAATTGATAACTAATTTAAATGAAAAAGTAATTATGTATATTCTTTAATTGAAAATTAACAATTGACATGCATTTCGGTTAGCTATATGTCCAACCTTGAGTTGAGAAGATGAGTTACAACATTGTTTATTTCATGTTTAAATTTAGTGACATCATTAATATTCAAATTATGGATTCTTTAATTAAGGATATAAACTGTTACAAGTATATAATGTTTCGTTGCTTTCGCTTAAACCTGTTCAACTATTGTTACGAAATCTCTATTAAAAAGCACTTATAAATTTTACGTACAACAATACAGAACCCGTTGTTACTTCATTTGATTTGAAGGTTGGTTTTGTAAGAGAAATTTACTTAGATAACATTATTTTAACGTCCTCAACCATGTTGTTCTTAGCCAGGAAAAATTGTTGGGAGAGAAAAAGAAAAAAAGGAAAAAGTAAATGAAAACCTAAGTGTTTCATTGAGTCCATTATTGGTTTGGTGGTCAAAAGTTGGTGTTCTAACATGCAGCTTTGTTGACTCTAATAGCTGCTTTGGAGGAAAAAGTGGAAAGTCCAAATAGCAAAAGTCATGACCCTAAAAAAAGAAAATGAAGAATAGGGACACAGATTGACAGAAAATGACACCACCAAAGTTCTTCTGTAGTTCATGTCTCACCATCTCACTGCTTCTGCATTGCCAATTACATTATTATGTGGTTTATGCAACAGAAGATGATGAATCATGGTGCTTGTAATTTGTCATTAGTTCATCATCATTTAAGAACAAGAAGAAGATAATGTCTGCTTCTATACACACTCAATGTGTTGCTTCCACTGACTTAAAAAGACTTCAAAAAATTGCATTACTTTAGGAGAACACTAGCACATTTTATCATTTGAAAAAGCATGTATATATGTGTATGACATGCACATACTCCAACAAGGAATAATAATACCTGCCCTTTTTCTTTACCAAAGTTTTTCAATCTTCTTAGTTCACCCCAAATCATCATAACATAATAAAACTAATTTTATTCTAAAAAAATCATGAATTTTGCTTTTGTGTTATACAAAAAAAAATAAAAATACCTTATTTTAATTTTGACTTATGATTTGAATCTCGACATAAATTTTCCTCAGTAATCTATCAAGTAAACAAGTTATTAAAAACCATAATTTTTTTTTAACATGTTTAATTGATCCAACTATGATGGAATTATATTGATAAAACGAATGAAGTGGTTTAATATGATATGGATTTCATATTAAGATAATAAGTCAATTAAATTAGTATTTGATTGGTTAAATTCATGTTAAAACAAGTCAAGTTTCTGGCAAAGCAATAATACAACGTGGGACTGTTTGTTATGTTAAAGCTTGACAGGGTAAAACTTGTCGGTATAGAAAGGCATGATTATATTTGAATACTATACTATCTATAAATTATTTGGAGTGACAGACACTGTATAACATGATATTATCTTGCATGTTGTATAATAGTAAACAGTGTAAATGATTAAATTCATAAGGACTTGTCAATTTAATAATTGATGTTTAAAAGTGAAAAATGTGTTTCAATTTAAATTCATTATAAAACCAAATTTTTAAATTTAACTTTTTGTATATATATAATAGTTGATGATATTTTATAAGGACTACTCTCTAATTGATTGATGATTATTTTGATTCATTTATCCAAATTTGTTGTGTTTATGAAAGAACTATTTTGTTGAACTTAAAAGTTTGAAAATCCTTGACAGATTTTTAAAATCGTATGTTACTTATGAAAATATAAATTTTGTATAGTATTAATTTGATTATAAAACTATTCAACTAACGAGAGAGTGATTATTCGTATTTGTTAGTTAAATTCATTACACTAATAATAAAAATTTATAATATTTTAAATGAATCTTTAATCCAAACCAAACAATTAATTAATATGTATACAATGTGAAAAACTTATTTTAAGTTTTTACGATATTTAAAAGAAAATGCTAAAAGTTTATTTAAATTTTAAATGGTCAACTTGATAAAAGAAAAATATGCAAAGTTAAACTAACCAAATTAAAAATAGTTCAATTCAAGTTAAATCAACATCTATAATAACAAATGTTTGGAAGAATTAAATTAAAAAAAAATGTAATTATATATATATATATATATATATATATATATATATAAAAAAAATTAGATAATAAATTTTTTTTATAAATATAAAATTAT
>Ga0099824_1002509_pt1 | contig 26870 bp, 12 predicted proteins | sample SiratrowhiteBW_FD_76837 | JGI IMG/M metagenome (GOLD analysis project Ga0099824, IMG submission 76837) | Root nodule microbial communities of legume samples collected from California, USA - Siratro white BW | ecosystem: Host-associated > Plants > Roots > Nodule | place: USA: California...
AAAAAAAAAAAAAAAAAAAAAAAAAAAAAAAAAAAAAAGAGACAAGGGGCTAGGGAATGATATCCATAAACAACTTAGACAAAAATTTAAAAAGAATAAAGACTGATAGAAAACAAGATTTGATATACAAATTCCACATCAGTCACTTGCTTACAAGTCCAAATAGTTTTATTCCAGAAACATGAGTAAGAAAACCTAACAACAACCCGTAATCTAGTAATATTAATTTAACTAGTTCAAGGGTTTAACAATTCCAGACATACTATTCAACGGCATACCTGTGCAAACCTTTGGAGGAAGCATTTAAAACTTGTGTATAAGAAGCAGGGCTCTGTTTAAGAGACAGGCTGATCTCGGGATCAACCTGAAAATGCAGAATGAGATCCACCAATTCAAAGATCACATTACACGGAAAATCCTCTCAAACAAATGCATCAAGAAATTTTATAATGGAAAAAGAAGTTACAGCAGACATAAAGAGTTTCTTTTCCTGAGCTGTAATAGCTACAATTTCTTTAAGTTGAGCAAGAGATACTATGGTCATAAATAATTTAGGGAAAGAGAAAGAAACAGAAGGACGGGGCAAAAAGAGGGTAAGAACAGAATAGAGGGGATAGATAAGACAAACAGGAGGTCAAAGAAACTGCACGGCACTTGATTATCATTTCAATCTTATATTCCGCTCCCTAGAATAGAAACAATCTACCTTATTTATAGCAGCTACCAATTAACAAAAGTTAACTAACTAACTAACAACCTTGTTTCATTTACATTTACATATTATATGGACAATTTAAATGTTCAACTGCAGAAAGTATCATAACGCTCCTGTTTGACTTTGGTGTGTAAGTGTATAACTACTCCTTTGTATCAAATAAAACTCTTCCAGTAACTACAGTAGGGTGTTATCAGCTAGCTGTAACTGACTTGGTTAGTTCAATCAGTTGCACTATCCAAACTATAATACAGGAACATTTTCTCTCCAATAATGTGATATCAATAAAAGGCTACTTTTGAATTTTTCTGTTTTATCAAACTAAATTTTGTGAACTTAATGGCCAAAGCAAAATTGGTCTTCTGTGACAGAAGATACAGATAACCTGTTGTTAAAGAGAGGCAAGAAATAGGTATCACACAATCAAAATGAATAATGCAGAGAAGATGGGAAAAAGAAGGCTCACAAGTTTCCCAATAGCTTCATAGCTAGATGAAAGCAATCTAGCCAATAAGTTGTTCTTTAGTTCCCGATTGGACACAGAACCAAGGACCAGACTTATTGCATGCATAACTTCTTCCTCATCTTCCAAAGATAAATTCCACTTCTCTAAACCCTACAGCAGAAAGATAACTTGAATGTCTAAAGTTGAATCCATAGTTCAGCATGATATTTGAGATAGATATCATATACCATGTACGGAAAGGATTCTATACACTGATCTTGAAAGATAGAGAAATAGTATAAAACTAAATTCATTAACTTCTATGTACAACAAGATGCTGGGCATCTTTAGCCGCATACATTATGCATAGATGGTAACAGAAGCGTAAAAAATGTAGAGAAAAAAGATATTGACAGAAAGTCCTGGAAAATATGCATCATTGAACTTAAAACATGATATCATCATCCAGATATTTACTCCTCTGCAAGTACAGAGTAACCTACCTCTCCTATCCACATTAAAATTTCCAAATTTGAAGGCTCATAAATTACTACAGAAGCATCTTCACAGACTTTTCGCAAGGCAGATGCACAAGCATTTGAAGATAGAGGTTCTGAAATCCCAATAGCAAGAAATAATCTGAAAGTAGAAAGGTTTGTAGCACATGAATATGTGAATTCAGAATACTGAAAATTTTCCATCAGCAATTAGTTATCAGGTTTGACACAAAAGCTTAACCCATTAATTATGAATACCATGGAAAAATGGAGTTTTGTGGTGTACTCACAGCAAGGATCTAAAATTTTCCTTAAAAGCAGATATCCACTTGGAATACGAACCAACAGCATCTGCCAGAGATCTGTATACCTAAAAATAGAAGTACACCTAAGAACGAACATGCTTAAAAATAAATGCTGCAAATAGAGCAAATGGAAGAGTTCATAGATAACCCACAATGCAAATGAAACCCTTTAAGCCATCAGAAGGTTTAATGGACAACATGGTCACCAACTGCATAACTACAGAGAAATCATAACTTTGGCCATCCTGTATGATTACATCAGCCACCTGGAGTAAAGGAAGTGTTGCCTTAAATAACATGGGTATGGAACAACATATGACCACAAACAGCGTTATTTTTCAGTAAAGAAGAGTATCAACAACGAGACCCAGATTTTATCACTTATCACATTGTTTCATGCCAAATCACAAGTCTGAATGATATAATTAACAGGTCAATAAAGAAACCCCAGGAAAAGCAGCATGTGCTACTCACAGCATTAAGAGCAAATAGTTTGCTTTCCACTTCCTTCCAAGGAATTGATAGATTCTGAGATGCCCACCCACCAATAAAGAGCTGTATATAAAAAGATATTCAAATTGAGAATTGAGAGTTCAATGACTAAATAAATTGACATGGATAATAATAACCATGATCAATAGTTGTTTGAGGTACATTAACAAGAATACTCAAACTAGGTAACAAATTATCTTCCATTTGAAAACTTAGATGAACAAATTTCCAGTAATTTGCAAAATTTTCCACCTAAGTGCACAGGCAATGATTAAGTTTAACACTACTCTTGGAAAGTATATTTTAACGCTAACTTAACCCTATAAAGCTAACTTGGTAGGATGAGGTTTGCACCTACATATATATTATAATTTGATCATATTTCTAATTAATATGGGATCTCCAATAAGTACTAACTTAGAAGCATAAAGATTAAAATATGGATGAGTAAGAAGATAGGAGCCTGGTTTTGCTTTAATATTAGGTGGACACCCAAATAAAAGGTGGAAAGTAGAAGCTAAGAAGGAAGGAATATCCATGAATTAGCAAGTCAGGAATGATATCACCCGACTTGAGGGAGAGTGCTGTAACATGAGCAAAATATGAAGCAAGTGAATTTTTCCTTTTCTATATATTTAATTAGATTCATGCCTCCGTAAGTTAAAATCTGGATATACATACCAGTCACAATGCATCAAGCCTAATCTTCCATGAGAGGACTAAACACATAAATTTATTGTCATTTTAGGAGACAAGGTGCTCTATGGAGAAACAATCACCAACTTTGTCAACTGCAATGACCAACTTGCAGATGTGCTCAGTAAATGCCTGAAGACCTCATATTGAACACCCATTCGTAACAAGCTTGACTCATATGACATAAACGTTCCAACTTGAGGGGAAGAGTAAGAGACGTTATTTGGTCTTAGCAATTAGGGAAATATGTATTGTTGATAATTAGGGGTATCTCCAATATTAGTCATTACTAACTTTCTCTATAGTATACATTAAATGACTATAAATAAATGGTTAACGAGTGTCATTAAACACACAATTCACAATGACAAAGAAACTCTCTAGAATGAAATTTTCACTCTAATCTGTCACTATTAGTAGTATCCAATCATGACATAAAATTTCAAATTTTAAAACACCAAAAGTTTGAATGAAATCTTATTTTGTATGATTCGTATATACGACTATCCATTCATAATAATCCAATAGGATCATATAAATTCAAAATTTGTGATTATCATTGTTATCAAAACATTCAGAAAATTGATACCAAAAAAGAAGTCTATTACATAAAACCAAGTCTAGGAAAAAAAATAAAAATAAGAAAGCATGTTTTCCAAAGCACCTTTTGCATAAACGTAGCAGATCCTAACAGGTGACATATATCCACCAAAAGTTCTACAAGGTTCATCCTGAAATGAATAAGCCCATCAGGCAAATCAACTACTCTTCCCTCATCATTGTATGTACAATCATCCACCTGTTAAGCACCCAGAGGGGAAAAAGGTAATTTACTCAAAAGACTCAATCAATACAGGAAAACTAACAAAGGACAATTAACAAAGAAGAGATCAACAGTTAATCTACACTTGAATAAAGGTTATGCTCACAAACAAGATGAATACCATAGTAAAGATTCGTTTCCATAATTGGTACGTTAATCTTGTAAATGGGACAAATAATAGATCCAACATTCACAAAATATAGACTTTTTATAACACAACCAATGCTTAGACAAATTTCCTTCAATCTCTTTTAATTAAAAAAAAAAAAAGGACAGTTCAAAGATAATTTTTGAAGTAGAAAATCCCATGCTATGAAATGCAAATAGAGTCCACCCCTATCTTCCAAGCCCAAAAACAAGAACAAAAAAGGGAGCAACATTGAATTAATCCGTTCCCATACTGATAACATGTAAATAGCCAGGAATAAACCTGAGAACGCAATAACAGTGAATCAAGTAATGCTGAGAAAACAGGAGAAAAAATGTCTTCCATATGTTTTCTACTTTTTGCACCATCTTCAATGCCAAGTATATAGCTTGCAAGAGTAGACCTGTGACAAGATTTGTGCTCATGATAAGTGTGTCACTAGACAACAGCAAAGAGAGAATAAAAAATTAATTAAGAGGTTGAGAAACTAATGGCTACAGAAAGGCTTCTAGTCTATGCATATCAGCACATAACATAATACCGCAGTTTTTAGCAGAAATAATCACTAAGAACTGTATAATAAATCCTAAACAATGCAAAATTCTCATCACGCTTAATGAATGTATATCAACAAAAACGTAATAGAAACACTTCTAGTAAATCAGATAGGAACTGGAATTTACTATAAAAATAATAGGCAAATCCAAACAATAATCCTCTGATTACAATGAAATAGTCCAGGAAATTCGGAGACAGAAAACAGATCCAGAAATTGTCAGAGAAGACCTTCTCTGCCTTACAGTGAGTTAGCAACAGAAACCCTCAAACTACGCAAATGGTTGCCTGTCTTTCCTTCTACCTTCATCCCTCTCATCTTAATAATCATTCCATCACCTTTCCCACTCTCCTTCACAAGCTCTTTCTTCCTGCACTTTTCTTTCTACACCCGAACTGAAGTGTTTCTTCCCTACGTTATCCTTTTCTTCACTCTTGTAATTTTTTTTTTTCAACTTTGTTGATGTTTCTCGATTACCAAATCCAGAGTCCAATTTGTACATATTCCAGAAAATATGTTCTGGAATAATATAAAATTGCTTTAGGTTTAACAAATCCATTGATGCACCTCATGTTTAGAACATTGCGGAATGTATTTTTTGATATTCCAGACTTAGGTACATATTCATATTCTAGCATGGACATCCAGAATTTATTATTTATATTCTGGAATAAATAACCCTTTTAACTTCAGTACATATTGTTTACACTCAAAAATGTATCTTGTTTTTTTCTGGATAGGATACTGTATAATATATTTTTGAATTCTGGAGAAATCACTAGGAAAGGAGTGCCTATTATTAACTTGCTGAAATGGTCATTCCAAAATGCATTCTAATTTGCATAAATGTATTCCATAATGGATATTCAAGAATATAAAAAAAATGACAATTACATAATATAAATAATATGCACTCAATTTCAGAATAGTTATTCTATAATATAAAAATAAATAAAATGAGGATGGCCATGGGTAATTTTGGATTATTTTTAAATAAAAATGGTGCAGGAAGAGATTTGCACAGACTCTTCTATCTCTTCCCCATTTTACTTTAAGAGACTCACAATGAAGGAGAAAAGAGACAGTGCAGAACGCGATACAAGGGTATAATGGTGATCGTGGCAAGGTGAGCAACTCCAGTTAATGGACATGAACTGAAGGGATATCAGGTGTAACCTAATCCCTGAACAAGGGTAGTGAGTGTTCTTCTACAAACTACAGGTGCGTGCATCATAAGAAAACCTCAAGGATACCTACCTAACGTATTTTCCCAATAAACAAGTTGTAAAGCCTTACTAAAGTTGCATTACCAAAACTGCAGTGTTGAGTCTGCAATCTCCCAATCTTCACTTGGAAATGCCACACAGCTGTTAGCATATTAAACAGTTTAATATGAATACCAACCAAATCTATAATAATATACAAACAAGCTGATTAGATATTTGCAAAAACTATAACATCTAAGAGAGCATCTTTCCAAGTGTGTTAATACAAGATCCCAAATTTTCAATCTTAGTTTGAGTTATTACTAAACATTTGTATCCTGTATATTGTTCTATTTAAAGAGAGGACATCTTAGATCCACTAACTACACTGCATTAAGAGTTCAAATTCAATGATTCTGTTGAATACATATGTAATAAACCCTAAAATCCTTGATCTCTTCAAAGCCAAAAAGGAGCAAATGCTTTAAGCAAATAATATTGTCGAGATCACCTCAAGAGGGCATCTGTAAGGGCTAGAGCTTCTGCACTTGCTTCAACAATTAGAGATGGAGCCTAGCATACATTTAACAACTTGTCAATGCAAATGGGACATGAATTATTTGGTTTGCACATAACAATGGAAAAATTCAATGAATGATAATAAGCTAGTAACATATGTGATTGAGTTATTCCTATATTCCAAACATGTAAAATTAAACAAATGATAGTCATCAATAGTATGAGTTTAAGTTAACAAAGCCATTCAAATGGACAAGTAGACAGCACATAGAAAAATGTCCGCAGCAAGGATTTTGGAAATCCTAGAGAACTCATACTTACAGCCTGCCCAATTTCTGACAACAAGCAAGCGAGGCCACCAATTACTTTCATGTCTCCCCTAGTAAGGGCTGGAAAAAGAAGTACTTCCTTCAGAAATTGTACCCTGCATAACAAAATTTGGGGTACTCCCTAAAGAAAACCCAAATCAAAATCAATACATCGCCCATATAGAAACACTATGCATGGCAATACAAGGTGAGAAAAAGAAACTATTTTAACTTAGTAAACTGTCCAAAATCAGCAAAATTTACATAGCAAAAATTACACACATAAATCCAAAAAAGTTCTAGCCTCATCTGCAATAATAACAGTAGTAATAAAATCATGGTTTCCGTTAGTCTTTATCACCAATGGCATACAGAAAACATATTGGGAACATAATTTCGAATATACAACTAGCAACACTGAAAGGTGAAGTGAGGATGGGAAGAGTGATTCAGAAAAACATGAAAAAAAAAATAACTATCTCAACCTGAGGTATTAGCTTTGTAAAAGAAAAACCAACTGGCTGCTAAGTAAGCCGTAAGCTAAAATAACAATTAAATACACTAATAAAAAGGGTCGATAGTCCAACTGCCTCCCTTATGTATGTTATATGATTTCCTTTAAGTTCAACTCAATAAAGAAAGAAAAAGGCAAAGAAGTAGGACTACACTAGTTTCCCATTTACAGCCACATAAAGAGGGAATGATGGAGGGAGCCAAAATAACAGACTATGATCCAAAATCAAAAATCCCAAAAATATAATCCAAGAAAATAAAGGATATACTAATTTATATAAACCAAGCCTCTGAAATGTGTCAACTATGTGCCATAATTACTCAAATCCAATTCTAAACTCGAAGTATTCTACATTTATTATTTTGTAGGTAATCACCAGCTTTTGAATTTTAAACCATAATATTGATATTGCATCAGTCATGCTTACGAAACTAAGCATGATCACAGGTATGCAGTGTTATCTAGAAACAGCTATGGCAGTGCCATGGCAGATTTCGGTGGCGGACTCTCTGCTTGCCACCACAACATGATGATAGCGAATCAAGTTTCACATGGCGACTCATAGCAGCCATGTTGGGTGTCACAGATTGGCAGTTCGGAGCAGCCACGACGAAAACTTTAGACCATGAGGCACTAGTCTGCTTAGGATGAAGCCTCGAGTCAGCATGATGCAACCTTACCCAAGGCACTTAAAACCCTAATTTTTTCTCTCTTCTATTTCTATTTTCAGGCTAATGCATATTTGGTCAGCCCAAAATATTTCTTTTTAAAACAAGGAGTTGAACCATACAAATCGACCCAAACCCAAACAACTACGTCAGAAAACAAGCCTAACACTCTCCCACCTCGGCCTCAAGCACCACCCACCCACACCTCCTCTGCTTCCAGTGCTGTGGCGCTGCTGACCCACCACAGCACTATCACTGTCCCACCACCGCCGTCCTGCTGTCCTGTCGTCACCATCTAGCCGCTGCAGCCACCTTGAGTTCCACTGCAAGTCCTCTTTTCTATTTTTTTTTTCTTCTATTTCCTCTTTTGGTCAGCGCAACCCACCTTCCCTAAATTCCATGTTACTTCTTTTCAATTCAATATTCTCTAAATATTTGAAACACTTAATCATCTATTTTCCAACAACCCCAATAGCAACTGAACAAGGCAGTTCAGGAACATCCAACCTACAATTAGAAATTTAGAACATTTATCTTATATTTTGTTGTTATTTTAAGTCTAGAACTTGAATTTGGCGGTGTTTTAATTTGATTTTATTGTTATTTCAATTTCTAGACATGATATTATTATTAATTATAGGGTTGTCTTTCATTATTTTTAGCATTTTACAATTATATTTTTGCATTTCTTTTAATTATCTATATGTACATATTGTATTTTTTTACTGCGATGCTTCCACCATAATCTTTTATGGCTTCAAATATTTTTTCATGAAGGATTTCTGCCTTCTAACATGCTTTCCTCAATTTAAAGCATTTCCTTAAAGTGTTCTCGTGACACTCATTTAATAATTCGTCTTTGTTGAATATCTTACATTGATTAGAAATATCACCAAATTATATCAAATTATAGTATTATAAGTGATTACAAACCTTACATTACAAGTCGGTTTTGTGAAGTTGAATTAAACTTAAACCTCATTTTCTAGTCTTAAAGGAATATGTTGTAAGAAGCTTCATAACCCAACTTCCATTATACAAATCATAGCACCCAAAAAACTGTATAACTGACCCTTAATGACCAATAATAGCTTGCTAAACTGCCCTAGCATAAGAAACCTCTGCAAATAACCATCAATTTAACTATTATGTTAGACCTCTTGACCCTAAACAAGAAACAATTCAGGTGCTCGAGTGTTCTATTTGACTATTATAGGCCAATCACACATCCATCCTGGAATATAGATAGTATGAGTCCATAGCTTTAAACTTAAAAGATAGTCAGTATAGTTATATGTGATAATTTTAAGGACTTGACAACTCTAAAATCTAGTAGAAAACTTTAAGTCTAGAACATATTATGAAATCTAAGAGAATGAGAAAATAAATCAAGAACACACTAGTAGACTAGTAGTATAATGACATCTCTTTAAAATAATTACAGACACGTACACTTAAGCCAAACAGATCAATACTAAAAGAGTATGGAAGATGTTCCAACAAATTAGGCAACCTTACCTCGTGTTTAGTCACAAGTTCAACAAGAACTTCAATGGCTAGATCAAATGATAACGAAACCTACACAGAATGTGATATAAATTAATCCTATTAGTAATGATCGATCATCTTAAGAATCAAGTTCGTGAGAAGTGGAATACCTGCAATGAGTTGAACACAAAATTTAGAAGAGGGTGTGCCGGCAATGTTCCAGGAGATATCTCAGAGAAGCAACCTGCTTTAACCTGAACACATGAAGACCATGTTAGAATAAACCCAAGACAACAGAGTTTTTATGAAGCTGAGGAAAGATGAATATTCATGTTCAAATAAGACAGAGAGAGGAGAATCAAAGCAAAAGATGTCTCCTTGATATAACCATGCTTAAAGCAGTGCAACATAAAAATATGCACCACAGCAAAAATGCAAAAACCAAATGAGTCATCAGTATAATGGCGCACCCAACTCAATAAGCAGCGTAGAATTTTCTTATTCCTTTCGTGTTGTTGCACAGAACCATCAAAACTAATTTCAGACTGCTGCAGCAAGAACTCAAGAACCATAGGTGTATGTGAGAGAAGCTGTAAAACAGACATAAAAGAGTGCAGAAGTAAGAGTAAAAGAGAGAGGATGCACACAGAAAAACATGGTATACATGAATGTATCGAAGCAAAAGTTTCTAAACCTCTTGGGTATAGTGGCTTTTGTGTAATGAACTAATTTTAGAATCAATTCGCTGGTTGTCAACAACTTCCTCTGGGAGGACAGTGAGCATCTCAAGGACAGCAATGTTGCCATCATCTTGGCTTTGCAGATTCTGTAGACTGTAAAAGAGCTGTTCAATTGGGTTTCCATATGCAGCAACTTGAAGTACAAGTGCAGAGAGTGCAAGACAGATCTGTGTCAAAAGCTGTCATGATAATAACAAAGAACAAGTTGAAATCAAATTATTCTTAACAAGAACCCGTCCGGAAGACAGCTAAATGTCTATACAGCACCTCCATGAAAGAGTATCAACAGAATAGAAAACAGAAAGGAAAAACAATGCACCTGAGGTGGACCAGTACTGAATCTTTTGACAGCAAGAAGAAGGGCATTTAACAAAGCATCTTTAACTCCTAATTGCAGTAGATAACCTTCATTTTGAATCTGTAATTTGAACCATGTAACATTCATCCATAAACACTAAACAAATTGGAGGCTTTAGAGAGAGAAAGAGAGAAGCAGGTTTTAGAGAGAGAGAGAGGACCTTGCGTTTGAGAATCTGCGCTGCGAAGAACTCGACCTCGAAATTGGAGGCGAGGGGGAGGTGGCGATCGGCGGTGAGGATGGCGGTGGCGACGTCCCAGGCGGCGTGGGTCTGCTGGAACTGAACGAGCCACTGATTGGCTGCGACGCGGTTGCAGGATTGGGTATCGTGGTTGAGCACGTGGACGGCCTCCGCCACCTTCATTGCCAGTTCCATGACGTCCTTCGCCTTTTAATTATTGTTTTGGTTAGAAAATTGAGGGAATAAGGAGAGAGAAAATGAATTTAGAAAATTAGAAAAAGGAAATTGGGAAAAAAGAGAAACGGAGGGAAGAGAAGCAGAGTGATTATGAGGATGCGACGCCTGGGACAACTGCAACAGATTCAGTTAACCGTTGTTTTCCTTTCATCGGACGGCTACGGGCTATGAGGGAGTGACAGAGCAGTGAGAGACGGTTGAGGGTTTGGCTCTGCTCCTCTGCATCCCACCATACGCCAACTCCTCTATTTTATAGATTCTTTTCCTCATTCGCCACTCGCTTCCAACTCTCACTACCCCTCTCTCTCTCTCTCTCATCATGTGTTAAATCCTACATTTATTATTATTATAACTATGGAAATTTGAACATCAAAAATCTGTTGGTATTGAGACACTTCATAACAATTTATTTGGAAAATAATGTCTTTATATATTTTTGGTTAAATTTTATTTTAATTTAATTCATGTATTTTTTTTAAATAGTAGACATTCATTTTTATTATTAAAAGATGATTGGTAGGTCTCCGAAAAAGTTGTAATATTTTGGTCCTATAGTTTTATTACTTGAACACGCGGGTCGTTTTGATAGGATATGTTAACAAATATAATAGTTAAATGAATAATAATATCTTAATTGATTAGGTGAAATTATCCTTGATAAGTAAGAATACTTCAAGGCTTTAGTTTTAACCCTTTTAAAGTTGTGTAATCGTCTTTTTTTTTTTTCATAATTTTTTCAATAACATAATTAACAGTCACAAAAGTTAATAAGTTGAAGATATATGGCTATGATTTTATGGTGCGAGCCAATTCAAATTAGTTTAAGTTATATTTTTTTTATGTGGTTTTTTAATCTTGTGACTTAATCACTATAAGTCGCATATGAAACAAGAAGTTAGTATTAAAAAAAGAGTTCAATAAAATTTATAAAATATTTTACAAATATAGTTGAAAAGTATATATAAGTAGACATTTTAATGATTGGTTTTTTACTAATTCACAAATTTTTCTCAAACACTTTCAAAATTATGTAAAATGATGAATGTAATAAGTAATATAGACATGCAATAAAGAAAATACAATAAAAACTTACTTTATATTGGTTCATTTAACTAAGTGATAAGAGGATTATAAAAGACCAAAAATTAAGTCTTTGACCAAGATCATGGTTACAAAATTATAAGAGGAAAAAAGATCTCAAAAGAATTTCTTTCTATGGAGTATAAATTATTAGAACTCATTTTTCCTTCTTTTCTTAACCTTATAAAGATGTAAATAGGGGTGAAATATTTTGTATAGGAGTAGTAATTTTTTTGTGTAAAAAGTAAAAGGATAAGTGGGCTACATTTGTGTCATGATTAGGGTTTGAATGGGAGGTCAACACCCTATTTGCGAATCAACCTTGAACCCTCCTTAGGAAAGTCAAAAACCCTAGAAGGTCAAGAAGGACAACACTTGACCATCTCATAGCCCCACATTGCCATACACAAAGTCAAATTATATGGAGCGCTTATAAACACATGAGAGCACCTTGTTTTGGGTGATGTGGGATTTGAAGACTAGCATGAGGTGCTAAATTTGAAGTGCTCTCTTTTTATGTAATTAGTTACACATTCTTTAGATCGTAATGTGTAAGAGGCTCAAGCATCTATATATAGAGTCTCTTGCCTCTTGTATTCCTCACTTTGAAATTGAACTTAAATTGATTGATGAATTTTTTCTTCTTTTTTCTGTTGAAGTCACCTAAAATGTGAGTATTCTCTAAGGTTCACCATCAAAGAACCTTCCATGGAAGTGAGGGCCTTTAGCGCCAAGTTTCTTGATAGAAACTTAGTGAAAAATTTAATTTTTTTTAAGTTCTTTTATTGCTTGGAGTGTCTTTCGTCATTAGGCATTGTAAGTCAAGCAAAGAAGCTTCAAGAAATAAGTTTCTCATTATTCTTCCTTATTTGATTTTTTTCTTATATATACATAGTTGTGTCTTATTTAGTTTTTAAATTTCATGTTAAAACCATGTTTCTTTTTCGTTGATTCAAATTTTAGTTCCAATTATCTTGAATCAAAGTCATGTTTAGGACTTTTAGTATATGTGTTTGTCTAGTTTTGTCTATTTATGGAATTCTTTTTTCACAAGTGTTACTTAGCTTTTAATTTATGAATCTTCTAAGTTTTGTTTAGTCCTTTAACATGTTATAAACTCCTTAGAAGTGTTCTTAAACTTTTACATAATTTTTCTTGCTTAAAAACATTTTAATCAGATGATATGATTAGTCTTGTTTTCTAATTTTTTTACGGTTTGAATTCGTTATTTGCTATTAGCTCATTAGCAAATTTTGAATAATTTTTCCTTGAGTTCTACATGTGTGTCGAGAGATTTTAGTGAATTTCTCTAAACCTCTAAGTTGAATTACTTGCATAAACATAATTCATGCAATTGTTAATTTATTAGGAGCGGATTTGACCATATTTTGTGAGTTGTTTGATAAAATTTAATGTGTAAAAGGAAAAACTATGGCATCTAGAAGGTCAAGAAGGAAAACACTTGACCATTCGATAGCCCCACAGTACCATACACCAAGTCAATTACATGGAGCGCTTATAAACACGTGAAAGCACCTTGTTTTGGGTGATGTAAGACTTGAAGACTAGCATGGGACGCTAAATTTGAAGTTCTATCTTTTGTGTAATTAGTTAACATTATTTAGATGATGATGTGTAGGAGGCTCAAACATCTATATATAGAGTCCCTTGCCTCTTGTATTCCTCACTTTGAAATTGAATTTAAATTGACTAATATATTTTCTCTTCCTTTTCTTTTGAAGTCGTCTAAATTGTGAGTATTCTCTAAGGTTCACCATCAAGGAACCTTCCTTGGAAGCGAGGGCCTTTAGCGGCAAGTTTCTCAATAGAAACTTAGTGAAAGGTTTAAAACATTTTGAAGTTCTTTTGCTGCTTGGAGTGTCTTTCGTCACTAGGGATCGTAAGTTGGCCAAAACAATGTATCTCTTTAGTTGATCCAAATGTTAGTTCCAATTATCTTGAATCAATGTCATATTTAGGAATTTTAGTCCATTATGGTTTGAATTCCTTGTTTGCTATTAATTCATTAAAAAATTCTAAATCAATTTTTTAAAAAAAAGGATTTTTTCTTCTTTTTTCTTTTGAAGTCATCTAAAATGTTAGTATTCTCTAAGTTTCACCATCAAGGAACCTTCCTTGGAAGTGAGGGCCTTTTACGTCAAGTTTCTCAATAGAAACTTAGTGAAAAGTTTAAATTTTTTTGAAGTTCTTTTGTTACTTGGAGTGTCTTTTGTCATTAGACATCGTATGTGAGGCAGGGAAGCTTCAAGAGATAAGTTTCTCATTCTTCTTCGTTATTTGATTTTGTCTTATATATGCATGGTTGTGTCTTATTTAGTTTTAAATTTCAGGTTAAAATCATGTTTCTTTTTAGTTGATTGAAAATTTAGTTCCAATTATCTTGAATCAATGTCATGTTTTAAAATTTTAGTCTGTGTGTTTGTTTAGTTTTGTGTCTTTATTGAATTATTTTTTCACAAGTGTTACTTAGCTTTTAATTTATGAATCTTCTAAGTTTTGTTTCGTCCTTTAACATGTTATAAACTCATTAGAAGTAGTTTTAAATTTTTACATAATTTTTCTTGCTTAAAAACATGCTAATCAAATAATATGATTAGTATTGATGTCTAATTTTTTATGTTTTGAACTCATTGTTTGCTAATAGTTCATTAGCAAATTCTAAATGAATTTTTCCTTGAGTTCTACATGTGTGTCAAGAGCTTTTAGTGAATTTCTCTAAACTTCTAAGTTGAGTTACTTGCTTGAACATAATTCATGCAATTGTTAATTGATTAGGATGTGTTAAAGGAAAAACTATGGCATCTTGATCTAGATAAAGAAAAAATAAAAGTTGTGAATCAAGAAAAAGAATTAAAGTTTGAGACATATAAAAATAAAAAGAAAAGCTTAAGACAACTCACAATCATCTTTACACTCTCAGATGCATGATTTAACACTTTTGGTTTATTGTATGACTTGATTTGAAGAAGCATCTTTGAGTGACATCATTGTTTTCATTTTCTCATGAAACTACAACTACATGTTTCTTTATGTTCTTAATTCAACTTGTGTCTTAATCCTAATCTAGACCTACTCCTTAGGATCTTTTTGAGTGCTTACTTCTAAACTTTGCCTTAATTTTGTTGTTTGTCATTTTTCCTATGCTCTTGATCTTTGTCATATAATCTTTCAATTGATGTTGTAACTTTTCAAATTGTTCATTTTTCAGTTTTAACTTCTTATTCTTAAATTGTTTAACGATTGAGTAGATTTTTCCTTTTAAGTATCTTGTTTGAAACTCACCACTTCCTAAGGTAGAATACTAGGTGTTAAAGGATGAGCTAGAAGAAAGCTTTCACTGAAAGGTGACTTTGAAGAAAACAATTGTGAGTGTTAAACACTTAGGAGGAAGAGCTAGACCAAAACCATTACTTTTGAAACAAATAAATAAAATTGAGCTAGTGACGAAATTTTCCATAACAAAAACATAAATTCATCACTAGAATTCGTTGCTAGCATGAACTTACTCCATTCTTTTATTTGTCATGAAACTTTGTATTATAATTTGTAATTTTGATCATTTGGGTATTTTCATTCTATGTTTGTGAAAATATCTTTGCTACAATCTCATCTTCTTTTCTAAACTTTGTAATAGAAAAAGTCAAAGGACTTTAAGTGTCACTTCCACTTTCACTTAGAAAATTCATCTATATTTTATTACTTTCTTTGTGATATCATTACTTGAACTTTATTTTGTTCTTTCTTTTACTTTTTTAGGTTTTTGTGACAAATTAGGGTTTAATCTAAAAAAAAAAGTTAGTTGACCTTCTTTTGCTCCTTAAGAGTTTGTGTGCACACACATACTTGGAAGAACTTTTTGAAACTGTTTACAAAGACAGATTGTGAAAGTAATCTAGGGATGATTTTGGCTAGGAAAGACTTGGTATTTAAGAGTGTCAATTCGTGAACCATCCTTATTTCCTAAGAGTTTACTTAGTGAACTTTTAACACTCTTTCTTTGTAGAAAAGCTCTTCAAAAAAAAAAAAAAATTTGGAAAAATTCTTATCACTCATTTTTGTGAAAATATTTTTAGAAACTCTTTGTGAAAATATTCTTAGATAAAAAAAATGAGTGATCATACACATGATTCTAGTGTACATGGTAGTTTTAGGGATCATCATGAGGATGAGAGATTAACTTCAAAATACAAAAAAAAAAAAAAGAAATAGCATAACTTAGGGAGATGTTTATTCAGTTCATGAGAAATCGAAGAAAACCTAAGTGCAAACATGAGAGGGGTCCAGTAAGAGAATAGAATATCATGATGATACCATTCCCAAAGTGAAGAGAGTATCTTTACCAAAAGGGATTAAGGGAATGGAACATCATATAGTCTTAGTTCTTGGAGCTAGTCTACCCAATATGCCAACTTACAAGACTAACTCCCAAAAGATGAAAGAAATAGAGAAATAAGTTGGTGACTTGCTAAACAAGGGATGGGTTTAGAAAAGTCTTAGTCCTTGTGTTGTTTTCATGTTGTTGGTCCCTAAGAAAGATGGGACTTGGACAATGTCTACTAATTGTTAAGCCATCAACAATATCTCTATAAAATATAAGCACCTAATCCCTAGCCTATATGATATGTTGGACAAATTGCATGGGGGCAAACATCTTCTCTAAATTGGTCTTAAAAGTGGTTACAATCAAATAATAATTAAAGAAGGAGACAAATGGAAAACTATTTTTAAGACCAAGTTTGGTTTGTATGAATGGGGTTAGTCATGACTTTTGGCTTAATCAATGCCCCTAGCACATTCATTAGATCAATGAATCATGTACTCAAGGATTGCATAGGTAGGTTTGTAGTTATTTATTTTGATAATATCTGAATCATTAGTAAGAGTCTAGATGAGCATATAAGTTATCTTAGACAAGTCTTAGTTATTCTTAAGGACCATCGTCTCTTTTCTAACCTTGACAAGTATAACTTTTACAAAGAACAGTTATTTTTCTTGGATTCATGGTTGGGAAAGATGTGTTTATGTGGACCCAGAGAAAATAAAGGCTATCCAAGAATGATCCACCTCCAAAACACTATGAGAAGTCCAAAGCTTTAATGGCTTAGCTAACTTTTATAAAAGATTTTTTCAGGACTTCTTTAATATTGTTTCTCCTCTTAACGAAGACGTTAAGAAAGATATGCCTTTTGTGTGGGTTCAAAAACAAGAAAAATCTTTTCAAACTCTAAAAGATAAATTAACCCATGTTCCCACTCTAGTTATCCTAAACTTTTCCAAAACTTTTGAATTGGAGAGTGTGATGGCTTTAAGGTAGGCATAAGTGCTATGTTAATTCATGGTGGACATCCTATTTCATATTTCAGTGAAAAACTTAAAGCAACCACCTTGAACTATTTCACCTATATGATAAAGAGCTTTATGCTCTTTTCGTGCCCTCAAACCATGCGGACATTACTTACTGACTAAAGATTTTACCATACATATTAATCATAAATCACTCAAGTACATAAGAGGTGTCAATACTCGATTTCGTTCGGATAAATAAAACAAAAAATATATGCTCTCGAGGAAATGAGAAAAATAAGTCATTTAGTTTAAGTTGGATTTTATTGTTTTCTCTTATTTAAAAAAAAATATATAAAAAATATAATCTTTTATTTTATCATCTTTCTCTTTTATTTTCATTTTAAAATAAAACATATGATTTAAGTTTTTATCCTTTTTATCATTTTGAAAAAAATATATATATATTTTTATTCGCTTTATCATTTTCATTTTTAGAAAATAAAATTAAAAAAAAAAGTTTTGTTCCATTTCATTTTTTATGAATTAATAAAAAGAACAAAGTTTTAATAAGTAATAGAAAAAGAAAAAAATAGAAAAGAAAGGAAAAAAAAAAGAAAAAGTTTGATCTTTAAACAAAAGGAAATATTAAAAAATTACGAAAATAAGAAATTGATATATTTGTCAAGGCCTATCCAGTAGACTTTATATAAAAAATAATAATAATAAATTAAAAAAGATTAAAAAAATATATTTGCTCCATCCATCCCTTATATCCTATTCTCATCAATTCCCTTTATTAAGCCATGACCCAAATGTTCTCCTCACAACCCCAATTTTCCATTGCATACCACTTTCTCACGCCATCTGTTTTCAGCGATAAACCCGCCTGTTAAATGGAAATAAAAAACATTAATTTATATCATCCGTTTTGACCCACCTATTAAATGGAAATAAAAAAGCATTGATTTATATCATCCATTTTGACTCACTTGTTAAATTGAAATAATAATAAAAAAACCATTGAGTCATATCATTTGTTTTGTCCCACCTGTTAAATGGAAATAAAAAGCATTGATTCATGTTGAATCTTGTTAAATGGAGATAAGGGGGAAAGGAAAAGTTACATGGTTCTCTTAAAAATATCACAGTATATATTTATGTAATTGGCCTCTCGTTCTGTTCAATCCTCATCTCTCCCACACTTACAATTAATCTATGCTCTCACACTCTTCACTCACACTAGTTGATGCATAAAAAAACTTTTCACTCTCATTTTGTGGAATCCTCACATCTCCCACTCAACATCCAGAAGCAAATAAGAAGAGAAAGAAAACAAATTCAAAAGACCATACTCACACGTAAGTATAATTTTTGAACAGTCTTCAACTTTGTATTATTTTTACATTCTGCTACTCAATCGTCATAAGTAAAAAACAAAAAATAAAAAAATAAAAAACACCACTAGGAGAGCTGCAACAACGGAGGTGTCAAAGGCAAGTGTTTTATTTTAATGTCCAATAGAAAGTCCAAGAGGTGGAAATAATAGAACAAGTAGTAGGGAGTATAGATGAACGAGTTGCTGGCGACGTTGGGGCACAAGGTGCGTGGCACAGATGTTGGAACAGTTGGAGATGATGATACAAAGTGCCCTTTTACCCAGTCAAATCGAGTGCCTTTTACCAAGTTCAACCGAGTGTTTGTTACCAAAGTTGAAATGGGTGTCCTTTTACCCAATCAAACCAAGTGTCCTTTCACCAAGTCTAGTCGAGTGTGTTTGTTACAAAAGTCAAACTGAGTGCCCTTTTACCGAGTCTAGCCGAGTGCACTTGTTACCAAAATTGAATCGAGTGCCCTTTTACAAAGCCAAATCTTGCCCTTTTACCCAATCAAACCGAGTGTCATGTTACCAAAGCTGAAGCGAGTGCCCTTTTCCAAAGTCAAATTGAGTGCTCTTTTATCAAGTCTAGCCGAGTGCGCTTCTTACCAAAGCTTAAGCGAGTGCCCTTTTACTAAGCCAAACCGATTACCAAGTCTAGTCGAGTGCGCTTGTTACCAAAGTCAAACCGAGTGCCCTTTTACAAAGCCAAATCGAGTGCCCTTTTACTAAGTCTTGCCGAGTGCGCTTGTTATCAAAGCTGTCGCAATCGGGATCATGACGGGACGATCAAAAATTAATTTTATAAATGTTTATTTAGAGTTTGGTGTCGCCACCATAGTTTATTATGGAAAACCATAGAAAAATCAAAACTAAAATGTCTACAAACCAGATTCAAGATTCGGGAGTCGGTTACGTGTGGGGAAGGTATTAGAACCACACAATGTCCGTTCTAAGACGATACCTTTAATCAAATGAGTAGAAATAAGCGTGGTTTTACAAAATGTCATTTTTTCCAAATAATAACAATAATAATATGAATAAAGACAAATAAAATAACAAAACAAACAAATATAAAAACAAAATAAACAAACAAGAATAAAAACATGCTAATAAACATAATACAAATAAATAACAATTATGCAAATAAAAATAATAAGCAAAAATAAGACAAATAAACATATTTTTTATTTTTTGGGCCCGACATTGACCTTGGTCCTACGTATTTCTACAAAAGAAAATCAGGATTCACGTAGTTCTCATTTTGAAAATTGATTAATGATATTTGATATTTTTCTTTTTTAGAAATTTTGTATTTTGGTCATGTTATTTGAAAATATTTAAATTTTCTTCATTTTTAAAATTTTAGACTTTTTATGGTTTTTTATTATTAAAATTGTTTTGTATTTTATATTTTTGAAATTATATATTTCTATTATTTTTGAAAATGTTTTTATCTTTTTTTTATAATTATTTTTAAAGTTGTTTTAGAAACTTTTACTTTTTTACTTTTTTTTAATTTATATTTTATCTATTATTTTTTAAAATTGCTTCGTATTTTTTTATGAAAAAAACACCATTTTATTATTTTTTTTATTTTTTTTGAAAATTAATAATTCATTAAGTTTTTAGGAAAATTTTATATTCTGATGAAGAATTTGAAAATGTCTTATATTTTTTATATTTATTTCTAAACGAATCAACACAATAAGGGTTAAAATCCAAGATATCATAATAGCTCTGAAACAAGACAATCATAATACGTAAAGGAATAAAGAAATCAAGTGAGCCATCAAAATATACGAGTTGAAGATCCCCAAATAACATGTTTCTCTTCATAAATAGCTTTTGAAAGTGTTTTATATTTCATTATTTTTTTTAAAACAAATCAAAGCAATAAGGACAGAAACTCAGGATGTCACAGTATCTCTCAAACAAGACAATAACGTAAAGGAATAAAGGAATCAAAGGAGCAACCAAAACAATCACATTATGTATAACAACATATAAGAGCGTAAGAAAAATTGATCGGACTGGACTTACCTGTTGAAGCACTGACCAAGAACTTTAGACTTTTTTTCTTTTCTCCTTTTGCCCCTCGATGACTCTACGCGGCCACTGTAATTCTTGTTGTCTCTCTCTATCTTTTTTCTGCGCCCTACCCCCTACTTACTATGTATATCTATACTGATACCATTCAGCTTCTTCTTAATTCAGATTAAAATCCATTAATTCATAATTACCCCATTTAATTATAATGTGTAAACTGCTGATTGATTATTCCTTTTAATTAAGACTTAAATCTATAAATTTCCAATTATCCCCACTTATAATTATAATTTATAAAACTGTCAATTGACTGTTAAGTCCCAAGGCCGAACACAGACTAAAAAAATGGACGGAATTACACAATTGTTGTTGTTGTGGCATCACAAACCCTATATAATCAAATTAAAAAATGATGGGATATCAATCCCTACTCAGAATAAATGGAGAATAATGGGGTGTAACTGCATAATGAATGGGACAACTCTGCTAACGTACCACATATTTATTATTTCTAAAAACATGAAAACTGAATCTTTTCTTTTCTTTTTTTTACCCCTTTTTTTATTATTTTATTAATTTTATTAAGAGTAACCTAAAAAAATAAGAAAAATCAAAAAATAAAATGAGCCTAATAGTTTAAAAAGAAAATACACAAATTATTAGTCAATCAACATTTAATTGAAAATCACAAGCATTTAATCATTATTAAGCATAATCGTTTGCAATTAATCAGAATAATATTCAGATCAACTATTCAAATTTCTAACCTTTCTATAATTTTCAATTTATTTCAATTAATTTTTGTGTCTTTAATGGGCATCAGATAAGGCAGGCAGAGAAAGAGAGGGACAACGTGACATGGCGACACTTTAATAACAATTTTATTTTTATTATTATGTTTTAACACATTTTTAATGGACTGATTTTCTTTACTTTTTTTTCGTTTTGCGAATTTTATTTTAAAACTTTATTCATAAAATTGATTGAAACCAAAACTCTTTTTTTTAATTAAATGACAAAGTATGATAAAAACTAAATAACACACATTTTTTATTTTAATTTTATATTTTAAAATAATTTTGTTTGTCCGGACGAAATTGGATATTGACAAAAGCCAAATTGAGTGTCTTTTACCAAGTTTAACCGAGTGCCTTTTTCCAAGCCTAGCTGAGTGCCTGTTACCAAAGCTAAACGGAGTGTGTTTGTCACCAAGTTTAACCGAGTAACTTTTACCAAGTTTAACCAAGTGTCTTGTTACCAAGTAGAACCCGAGTTCCTTCTACCAAGCAGAACACGTGTGCCTTTTACACCAATTTGTTTTTAATTCTTGCTATTTGCAACACTTATTTTCACCCACACATAATTTCTTCTTGAGCTTTATTTGATTGAATGTCCAAATGACCGCACACATGTAGAATTTATTTCAAGAAAACTTTTATTATTTTGTTTGGATAATCAAAGGATTGTGCGCATCAAGTGATATCCAACACAAAATTTTATTTAAAAAATACACAAAAACATAAAAAATTTCCTAAACACATCAAATTTGAAAATACCAAAAATTTTAATATGAAGATTAAAAAAATATATAAAAATTTCAAAATTAAAATTCTCAAACACCCAACAAACAAATTTTCAAACTAGAACTACGTAATCCATGATTTTCCATTGTGAATGGAAATACGTCGGAGAAAGGTCAATCCTTGTTAAGTTTTTTACTTGCACTTTTTTTTTTGGGAAAATAATCATTTTAATAAACAACACTTTTTTTTGCTCATTTGATTAAAGATATCGTCTTAGGATTGACACTATAGGATGCTGATACCTTTCCTACACATAACCGACTCCCAGATCCAAATCCAGTTTTGTAGACCATTTCCTTTCCTGATTTTTTCATAGTTTTCCATAATAAACTATGGTGGTGACTCCTCCCCTTGTTTTCATATAATTCAAAATTATTTTCTCTTTGGATCACTATTACCGTCGTAATTCTATTTGCAACAAGAGGGAAGAGAAAGTTGAATAAGAGACGTGCTAAATGGATGGAATACCTAGAGCAATTCCCTTATGTTATTAAATATAAGCAGGGGAAAAAATATGGCAATTGATGCTTTATTTAGAAGACATGCATTACAAGTCTCATTAGACTCTCAAATTCCAGGGTTTGATGACATAAAAGAATTGTATGAGCATGATGGTAATTTTGCATCCACATTTACATCATGTCTCAAGAAAGCCTTTTGATGGGTTCTACATTTTTTAGGGGTATCTCTTCAATAAAGGAAAACTTTTTGTAAAAGAAAGTCACGATAAAGGTCTCATGGGCCATTATGAAACTGATAATAACCTCAACTCTTTTGGAAAGCAAATTTTATTATTCATACATGAGAATAAACTTTCAAAGGTGTTGTTCTAAATGTATAGTTTGTCTACAAAAGTCCAAAATAATGCGTCATGGACTTTATACACACCTTCGTATAGTTGTTGTTCCTAGGGAAGATATTAGAATGGACTTTGTCCTAGGTCTCCAAAGAATCCAAAGGGGCTATGATTCTATGTTTGTGATAGTTGTTCATTTTAGCAAGATGACTCATTTTATACCATGTCACAAAGTAGATAATGCTAGTTACATCTCTAGATTGTTCTTCAAAGAAGTTGTCAGATTGCATGGTCTACCCAAGACTATAGTATCCGATAAGGATGTTAAATTCCTAATCCAATTTTGGAAAAATCTTTGAGAAAAACTTGGAACTAAACTTTTGTTTTTCTACGACATGTCATCCTAAAACTAATGGGCAGACTGAGGTACTGAACAGGTCCCTAACCACTTTGTTAAGGGTTATTTTAAAGGGCAACAAGAAGTTTTGGGATTAATATCTTCCTCAAATTGAATTTGCTTATAATAGAGTAGTCCACATGACTATTAACCTTTCTTCCTTTGAGGTTTCTATAGTTTTAACCCTTTCACACCTCTTGATTTACTACCATTTCCGGATACAACTTCTTTAGTTCATAAAAAATGAGTGTGTAAAACGGAGTTTGTCAAAAAGTTTCATGAGAAAGTCAAAGACCAAATTGATGAACAAACTGAAAAGTATGTTGAATGCAACAATAAATGGAGAAGGGAAAAAACTTTTGAAGAAGGGGATTGGGTATGAGTGCATTTGAGAAAAGAAATATTTCTCTCACAAAGTAAGTCCAAACTTATTCTTAGAGGAGATGGTCTATTCAAAGACTCCATAAGATTAATGATAATGCTTAAAGGCTAGATCTTTCCGGTGATTATGGAGTTAGTCCAACTTTTAATGTTTGTGGTTTAACTCCTTCTGTAGGGGCTACTGACTATGAGGAAGAATTGGATCTAAGGATAGATCCTTTTCAAAAGGGAGGGCTTAATGGAAACCACATATTGGGCCTTTGACCAGAGTCATGGCTAGGAGATTAGAAGAGGAAGAATGACCTTAGAAGACTTCTATGGAGTGTGAACTATTAGAACTCCTTTTCCTTTTTTTTTTCTTAGCCTTGTAAAAATGTCAATAGGAGTAAAATATTTTGTATAGAACTAGTAATTTTCTTGTGTAAAAAGTAGAAGTATAAGTGGACTACATTTTGGCCACAATTACAGTTTGAGTGAGAGGTCAACACCCTAGATTGTGAGTCAACCTTCAACCCTCCTCATTAGGGAATTCAAAAGCCCTAATTAAGAAGGTAAACAAGGATAACACACAACCATCCCATAGCCTCACATGGCTATACAACAAGCCAATTACATGGAGTGCTTATAAACACATGGAAACACCTTATTTTGGGTGATGTGGGACTTGAAGACTAACATGAGACACCAAATTTGAAGTCCTCTCTTCTTGTGTAATTAGTCCCACATTCTTTAGATCATGGTGGGAAAGAAGGTTCAAACACACACTCACACTCACACACACACACACACACACACACACACACATAAATATATAACTCTTTGCCTCTTGTATTCCTCACTTTGAAATTGAACTATAATTGACTAATGTATTTTGCTTGTCCTCTTGTTCTTTTGAAGTAATCTAAAATGGAAGTATTCTTCTAAGCTCACCACTAAGGAAGCTTCCTTAGAATTCACTTTTAGTGTCGATTTTCTCACTAGAAACTTGGGGAAATGTTTAAAAGTTTTGTAAGTTCTTTTGTTGCTTGGAGTGTCTTCCATCAATAAGTTATGTTCAATTCTTGTTCAAGAAAATCTTTGGTGCATTCCATATAATCAAAAGACTAGAACAAGTATATTGATCAAGGCACATGTTATTTAAAGACTTTGTATGTTTAGTTGTTGTATTTTGATGATAAATCAATTAAGTAAATTTATGTTATTGATTTAATGTGTGATAACTCGGTCATATAAATAAGCTTACATTAGACAATACATCATACAGATTGTTGGATCGAGCGCTTACCACTAGGCCAAAAGCTATAGCCATTAGTCAGGGTGCAACTCTTTTTACTTAAGAACGTAACAGCCCAAGCACCATGATTCAATTGTGACTCGACCCACCTGACCTCCGCCATGGGTCAATTGATGTCACTCGCAACAATTTGCCCCTCAACAATTGTCCCACAGAATAATTATCCCCCTGGGAATCAAACTTGTGACCTTGGCTTTGATACCAATTGTTGGATCGAGCACTTACCACTAGGCTAAAAGCTATAGCCATTAGTCAGGGTGCAACTCTTTCTACTTAAGAGCATAGTAGCCCATGCACCATGATTCGATTGTGACTCGGCGCACCTGCCTCTGCCATGGGACAATTGATGTCACCTGCAACACTCATTATTTGTCTATCATACGAACTTAATAATTTTTAAATTCTTTTAGAAGAAAGGCTTTGAGAATATTTTAATATAATTTATTATCATAAGTGTCTTAATCAATTATTAGTTATAATATCAGATGGAAATTAGCTCAAAACATAGGTTCACATTTAATTATTTATCAATATCTATTAGATTGATTTTGTTGAGTTTCCATAATCAACATAGAACAAATAATCAATTAATCCTAAAAATAACTATGTTGCAGTCAAGTTTGAGTTAAAGTCTCACATTGTGTAGAAATGGACAAGATGAACAATATATAAAAGATACACCTAAAAATTTATTGCTTTAAGGTTTTAGGTTGACAATGATGTCTTGTTCTCTTATGTAGTTAGTTCACGGTCTATTGTATATATATCACCCCTTCTAGTGCTCCCCCTCAATCCATAAAAAACTGGTATTAGAGGCAATTTTGTCCTCATAACTGACGTGTACATCTAGGTAATTCACTATAAAAATACAACGTGCTTAGCAAAGTGGGTACATCATAAAGTTCAACTTAGGTAATTTGTTATAAAATATAGGATGGGTAATTCATTGTAAAGTACAACATTTATAATTTGCTGTAAAAAGTGATCATGCGTTTCTGCTAGAGGTATAGTGTGAACATATGTGGAAGGGCCTCACTTGAGGAGGATATTGTTGGAGTCAAGTGTGCGTTGGTGTCCCACATTAGGTGGAAATGCGCAAGATGAGTAATATATAAGTAAAAAGATTCACATTAAAGATTTTGAGTTAAAAGTAATGTTATGTTTTCTTATGTAGTTAGTCATGACTCACTTCTTGTATATTTCTTTGTTTGTTGATCCCCTCTCTCCATAACAAATTGAGATTAAAGTCAATTTTGTTTTGGTGATTTTACAATTATGTTTGGATAATTATAAACACAACAAATTGGGCCTTGGCTCACGATTGGATTGGTGCTTTTGACCCACAAGCCAACTCTAGTTCACTCTGGCCCACCTAGTCTAGCCTGCCAAACTAGCGAGCCAAAGGTGGGGTGGGGCAGACAAGCCTGCCACACAATTTAAAAAAAAAAATTAAAATCGAAATAGTTTTAAAATATTAATTTCTTTTTGTTATATCATTTGTAAATTCGTAATAATATTATAACTTAAATCATTAACACTTACAAATTAAGTTTCAATAATTAATTATAATAAACTAATTTAACATATAAATATAATAATTATTTTAATTTATCCGACTAGAGACATTAATTAATCAATTAAAAACTTAAAAATTATTTATATAATTAAATGTGCTTTTAGTATATATATATATATATATATATACATATATAT
>Ga0099824_1002510_pt1 | contig 26861 bp, 9 predicted proteins | sample SiratrowhiteBW_FD_76837 | JGI IMG/M metagenome (GOLD analysis project Ga0099824, IMG submission 76837) | Root nodule microbial communities of legume samples collected from California, USA - Siratro white BW | ecosystem: Host-associated > Plants > Roots > Nodule | place: USA: California...
TATATATATATATATAGCCCACAATTAGACTAAGGAAATATAATTTCCTAACACTATTAATATTAAAGTAATAAATAAATAATATTAATCAATTTAAATTTAATAATTTTTTGTAATATATTATTATTTTAAATATAACTTTTTATGTATTAAAAAATTATAATAACTTTTTATTTTAATTTAATTATAAAAAAATTATTTTTATATCAAATTATTAAAAAATTATAATTAGTTTATAAACATATTAATACATAACTAAATTTATTTTATTACATGAATCAAATTAATTACAAATTTTTTATTCACTTTCCGTTCACTTTTTTCTAATTCTAGATAACTTCATTTTCTATTATCTTTCTCTTCTTTATTTTTTCTTTTTCACTTTACTCTCAATCTAAACAATATAAAAATGAATTTTGATATTAAATAAAAATATGAAAATAAAAGAAGAAAAACATTGAATTGTGTAAGATTCTTATATTTCGAAGAAGGTACTAAGATGAAGATGTCAAATATGATTGTTTATTTACATAGGAGAAGTACAAAATAATCACCTGACTTAACTGCTACAATATTTTCATATGATTTGCTCAAATTTATGAATCACAAGCATTACAAAATATATTGGTTGATGAATCAGGGTTAAAACCAAAAGATTTTCTTGAATATGTGTCGAAACAAGATAATGATATACAATATTGGTTATATGAGGCAAGACTATAAGAAATATTGAGGAAAAATTCTTATGATATAGTGAAATGGATGCATTGTTGATGTATTTTTACGAACAAAGTGAAAACAATTTGTTTTCGTATAAATCTTTAAGATGAATGTTGAAGAGAAAATAATAAATACATTTTGGAAAGATACACAAATGGTAAATGATTATGACATTAGGTATGAAACTACATTGGCAAACCATTGTTTTTGGATAACATTGTTAAAGAATTCCTTCTCTTCAATGGTTATTTCAAACTTTTCTCAAAGCAATGGGTGGAAGAAAAGAAGCTTCATATCATTCTAACATATCAAGATGCAACAAGCTTGATATTAATTTGAAGCTTGGATTGATCTAAATAAAGATGAAGGTGAGTTCTTAATGCTCGTAATGCTTTTACTTGTTGAGTATATAATGTTTATGAAGATTCATTTTCCTTGAAAATAGAGATCCCTGACACCAAGAGATGAAGGCTATTATGTAGGGAATGTTAATATTAGAAAGTCACTTTCTAGGCATATTTTTACATTGTTTGAAACTACAATTTGCTGAAAATCCAGTTTGCAATCAATGGTGGCTTTATCTACTATCCATATAGTGTTTATCGTGCTCACAAAGGGGTTGAAGGAGGTATTGTGGTTGAAGGGAATGATTCGAGAACGGGGTATAATACAGGACCGTGTGACTATTTATTGTGATGGTTAAAGTTTCATTCATCTAGTTGATCATCAGATCTACCACGAGAAGACCAAACACATAATGTTAAACTAGTTTTGTGAGAGATGTTGTGAGTGTAGGGAGGTCAGAATCGAGGAGATACTCAGAAGGATAATCTAGTAGATGTGTTTATAAAATCCTTGTTAAGATAGAGGTTCAAAAGGTTAGAATGAATTAAATTTTTGTGTGAGGATAAATGAAGATGATGTTGAAAGCTCTTCCATGATTTAGAGTTAAGGTGAATAATTGTGATGATTGACTTTAAATCATATTTATTATGTGATTTATTAGAGTGCTAAATCAGACAATTAAATTGTTTGATGGAAGGGAACAAAAAGACTATCTAGTAGCATTAATACTAGTTAGATGGTCTAGTACATTTTTATTGTAATGTTTTCCTTTAATGAATTTTTGTTATTCTAGTCTTTAAGATTTGTATTTAAAGATCCTTGTATATACAGATCCACACTATGTCGAAAAACTATATGCTTATAAAATATTATGTTGAGAGACTATATGCTTATAAAATATTCTAATATTAACAAAAATGCTTTCTTTTCAAATTTTATTTTTATGTTTTTTTTTCTCGCAAACCCAACAAATTAATTATATTTTCTTTTATTTTTCTATCCACAAATCTTATGAAAAACACCACCCCAATCCCTATAAATCGTATCCGGTTATCAATTTATTGTATTGGACCTTGTTGGTTCTGTTTATCACAAGCATGTATGTATACACCTAGTCATCACCGTTGTACATTATTTCTTTAGTAACAACACGATTTGAAGCTTGCTTGACGAGATTGAAAATTATTTTGAGTAAGAGAGAAATACCTACAAATAAATTGAACGACAAAAAAATTCACACACCTCGAAAAGCGTTCTCATTTTAGATATCCTTTTAAATTAGATTACAAGCCAAAGATAGGTAGCTTATGGGTTCTGATCTTAGATCCTTGTTGAGGTAACAATGTAGATGGTGAGAATATTAATTAAAGTTGAGATGGTTTTGTAAGTGGGGCTACTGATAGAGTAGCTTAAGAGCATTGGATGCGGGGAGACAAAAGAAAGTACCAAAGGAAAATGTTATGTAATCAACTTCAAGTCAGAGGGTGAGCCACAGCGATGGATGGGGGCTGTGTCCGGTTTCAACTGAAAAGGACTTGTGCCTGAAGTCAAGTCCAACGTAAATACTCCTTTGCATTATTTGGCTTGGTCCCATTTTTGCAACCACACTCTCAAGCCATGTTTAAGGTGGTGTTGTGCTGGGGTTCCTACCATTGTCCAACCCATCTCACACCATCTCTTACTACTTTCAAAGTTCTTAAACATCTTTGACACACTAGTCTTATTGTAAAATTTTCCAATATATGAAATCTGCTGTTTGTGGTTGAAGTGAAGCAAAACAAAACCAAAACCAATTCTGATGGGGTCCACATGTGGGGAAGTGAGGTTGATAATTAATGCAGCTAGTAGAGAGACCTGTCACATGACACATGTATGATGTATGTAACCTTCACACACTTTCCTAGCACACTGTGCACCTTTATTCACGTGTACCTTCTTTCCTTGCCTTCCATTTCATGTCATGCTTATTGGTTGATCCAATCTCATTATCACTACCGCCATCTTGGCTCTCTCTCCCACGGTTTCTGAACCCCTCTGTGCGACAGATGCTAGAGTCCATTAGTATGGTTAGTTAACAAGAGGAAAATGAAACTTTGTTTTATGTTTGGTGGTACTTAATAAGTTGTGCCAGCTAATCTCATTCACCCCAATAAACTATTCTTTTGCTGAAAAGTCGTTTCTTTTCTTTTTGTGCTTTTCCTTCTCAATTATTTTATGGATTCCAACTCTGTCTGTTCCACTACACTTTGGTCTTCACTGGAAAGTAATGGTACTTAAATGTCATTAAAAATTAAGTGGTCTTTGCATGTATGAAGCAGGTGGTGTGATCTACAACCCCTGGACTTAGCTCCCTCTTGTTTACCTGCTTTGTCTTTGATGATTGGGGTTATCATCTAGTACTTAGGAATTTGCATAACAGCACAAGTACAAAAAGCAGATAAATTATGCCCTTACTTTGGAAAGGTGAGCCCTTACTTTGGAAAGGTGAGGTGGAAACTGAAGTTAAGGAGAGAATCTGAGAATGAGTGCTCTCTCACTCTCACACCACATGCACATGTCGCTTCTATTCCTTTACTCATCATTTGCTTCAAATTTTCTAAGTCTTCGTTTTGTCCCATTGTGACAATTTTTTACTACTCTTGCCATTTCCATTGAGATCCACCGAATGATTATTTTCCCCACTGCTGCTTCTTCGCAGGACATGCCTCTCTGTCTTTTGGGGTTATATAGGGTTACGGCCGAGTAGTTGTTGTTGTACCAATTTTTGAAGGCAAGTTCAACCCATTTATCTATTTGGTTGTCTGAGACTAAAGATTGATTCTTTCTTTCTTTTTTCTTTCAAATTTGTCTGATTTGTTGATTCCTCAATTTATATTTGTTAAAATCCTGTGCTTTTGGGGTTATTTTAAATTTTCCTTGTGTTGGGACCTTGTATTTATGAACACAGGTTTTGTTTTTGGCTTTCGTTTATGCCTTTTCTCTCTGTTGTGTAAGCAGATGGGGGAGACAGCAGCTTCCAATCCTGCTTTGCAAGTGTCTGTTTCGTTCGGTAGATTTGAGAACGATTCCTTGTCTTGGGAAAAATGGTCTGCTTTCTCACCAAATAAGTACTTGGAGGAAGTTGAGAAGTGTGCCACACCTGGATCAGTTGCTCAGAAGAAAGCTTACTTTGAAGCTCATTACAAGAACGTTGCTGCCCGGAAAGCCGAATTGCTTGCTCAAGAGAAGCAGATGGAGAAAGATTCTGTTAAATCACAATATCAAAATGCTGAAGATCTGAGTTGTATTAATTGTGTGAGTGATGCTGAATGTGATATTTCCAACGCTGAACGTTCTAGTGAAGGGGTTAAGCAAGAAACCAATTCAATCGGTGAGATTGTGAGGACTGATGTAAGTAATTTGGAGGAGTGTGCTGCAGTTTCAACAGATTATCAAGGTTCATCAGTTGAGGGAGAGAAAGTGAATGATGAACTGGATAGAAGATCAGGTAGTTCCCTGACAGATAAACAGGAAGTTGTCTCGGTTGAACAAGGAGGAAGTAAAGAAGAAAGTCCTAACATTGAAGCTGAAGGTTTGAAGGAAATTTCACACGATGTTAACAATGAGCAAGTAAACGTTTCAGAAATTGAAGCACAATATAAGACCATGGATAATCCAAAGGTATCTAAGAAGGTATACATTGATTCATGTACTCAGAAAATTTAGGATCATTGAAAAAAATGAGTGGTTAGATAATAATTAACACCATTTAAAATTTGGCTATTTGGTTACCTATTATTCTATTCTTCACCATCTAGTTTGGACAGGTTGCCCCAGTGAGCAGAGAAAGCAATGGAATAAAGGGGAAGAAGAAATCCATGCAACCTACGTCTAAGCCTAAGGCATCCCGAATTTCCACCCCTAGAAATCCAAAGCCTACATCAACTCCCACCAAAACTTTGCCATCTGCATCTTCTTCAACTAAAAGGGAAATTTCTCCATCAATATCTGGGAGGGAAACTGCTTCCACTGCAGAGAACAGAAAAATTCCTAATAAATCTTTGCACATGTCCCTTAGCTTGGGTCCAAGCCAACCTGATCCTGCTCCGCGTACTTCAGTGAGGAAATCTTTGATTCTGGAGAGAATGGGGGATAAGGACATAGTCAAACGAGCATTCAAGACTTTCCAGAATAATTTCAATCAGCCCAAAACTTCTGGTGAAAACAAATCTTTGGTAAAAGAAAAGGTGTTTGGAAAAGCATGAATACTTGTTTCTTTTGATAAATTATCATGTGTACCAGTAGAAAATCACTTTGGTTTGATAACATTTGCCTATATTTTTCTTGAACAGGTTCCTCCAAAGGTGACAGAGCCAAGGAATCTGACATCTATATCTTTCCGAAAGGAATATGGACAGTAAGTTTTTGAACCTACATTATTAGAGTGTTTCTTATTTTCATCTATTTCATTTCCTCCATGTAGTTTGCATAACTTGTTTTTAACCTCTTATGCTTGCATGCTGAAAAACAATAATCTGATTAGTGACCAAATTTTGTTGGTTTTCTGTGGGAGAGTGTTAGTCATGGAAACAATATATAAATGGCAGTAAATGAGGAAAGTATAAACAGTTAATTATCATATGTATTGTAAACTGAAATAAGTCATTATTTTACATTATAAACTTTACTTATAACTTGATTTGTCCTTTAAGATCTGGCTTACATACAAATTAGACATTGACACTATTGTGAACGCATTGCTAGTTTGTTATTCAACTGGAACTTCCTTTTACTGCCAGATTTGATGCAATGTGATTTTACTTGTTATTGTGTCTATCAATTTCTGAATTCAGACTGTTAAGTTATCCTATGACTACAAAATTCAGTTACTAACTTATGCCCCATCATTTTAACACCAGTTATAGAAGCATTCTGTTTTTCCAGGTTGTGGTACACTTTCACCAAAGCATGGTGCTATAAAATGCCCACTATGTAAGCCTATATTAGAGAGTCTTACCTTGCATTTGCAGGATGCTGATTCTATGACTCAAACATGTGACTTGGGTCACAATGTAACATTTCAAACCATTAAGTCATGGCTCCCCCTTACCCCATCTTCCATATCCTAATTTGTAACGTTAGTTTGGGTAAACTTCTTCATAAACACTTCTAGGAGATGAGAATAAGAAGAAAAAAAAGGAAAGAGAATTTTCCAAAAGCTAAACTTAATTTGAGTGAGTAAAAAAAATCTTATTTTGAAGAAGCAAACGAGAGATATAACTTCTACAAATTAGCTTATGTATAAACTAATTTTAACTTATGAAAAAATTTATTTCATTTTTCGTTCTTGTTCTCGGTTAAAATTGTTTATGGAGAAGTTCATCCAAATAGGTCTAATGTTGAAGTAAAATATATTTATTTTGAATTTTTTGGGTTGAAAGTAGGAACCATCCTGCTAGAGGTTCCAAACTCTTCTTGCATGGCCCATAACTCACTCAACTGAGCTATCTCAACTAGACTATTTAAGTAAAACTTTGAGTCTTTAATAATATAGTGGAAATTCGGAACAAATTTAAACCATAGCTGGAGAGTTTGTTTATGATTGAAGGAACAAGAAAATCATCATCCATAGTCAATCAATAAGAGCATAGACTGTCAGCTCCCATCTTTCCTTCATTATTAGAATAGGCACCATTACACTTATTTTGATGAACTTATAAGGAGTTCAATTGCATGTGAGCTGATGCTGTTGAATGAAATAGGTCACCCAAGGTTGACAGTGCCGGTAAAAGAAGTGGGAATGCTGTGCGAACTGCTTTCGGCCTAAAAACTGATGTTAAAGCAGAGAAAGGAAAAGAGGTGTGGCCTGACTCTTGATGCATGTCTACATAATCCAGCACTTGTGATCAAGTGTTCTCATGAGATTTTGAAACTACTGTTCTATTTTTACTGATCAAACTCCTTAATCTTTCATGAGATTTTGAAACTACTGTTTTATCTTTTCTGATCAAACTCTTTAATCTTTTGTATTTTAATCAGTTTCCAAGGAAAATAGAAGAAAAATCTTATGCAAAAGAGGTAGAAAGAACGCATCTTCAATTGAAATCAAGGGTACACTTTCCTTCTCTTGCCATGTCTGCATGTATTTAAAAAATGGTTATCATAAGTTGAGTTCTTCGATGTTATAATAAAGGAACATGTTTTAACAATGTGTACTTGGACGCAGGAAGAAAAGATAAAACATAATCTCAAGGCACCAGCTTTTCACCAGGGTCAGAAAGCATCCAAAAAGCACCCAGAAAAGGTTTGCTACTGTGCATATTAAATTTATCATTACCAGGTCAAGAAGTAGGGTGAAGACTTTATATAGCGAATCTTTTTCATATATGAATAGTAGTTTGTTAAACCCTATCTGACTATTTTTTTTCTTTATGTTAATTAATTGAAGTCTGTTAAAACTTGTGTTGTCCAAGTTAATAGTCTGGTGGTGATTGTAGGAATTAGAAAACAGCTGTATAATCTAGCCATCTTATTTTTCTCTAAAAGGCAAACCTATTTTCTTCCCAATGAGCATAGTGATTCAGTAGTTTAGTGGAGGGTCACTCAAGAGATAATGATGAAAGTTCATGTGGTCCACATTCCACATTTTGTTATCATTTAAAGGACTATACCACATGTAAATATTACTGTTTGCTAATATCTTTTTCCTTTCCATAAAATCGTCCTATAATAATGCCATTATGTTTCCTTAAACAGTACCAGAAAATTGTCTTTTCCCCTTTAGTGGGGCCAGCTACTTAAATTATACCATGCCACTGTTAAAAAAAAAAAAAAAAAAAAAACTAAACTTTAGCCGAAAATCTAAGTTCCCATCTCATTTAATTTCCTTTTAGATGAATCATTTAGAATATAAATTATTTTCTATTCTAAAACTGAATTTATAATGTTCCACACTACATGAGCTGTTAAACATAATACTCCTATGAAGCTTTGGGGATTTTGGCAAGGATTCTAGTGGACCCTCTTGAATTAAAATCATTATAAGATATCTTCAAAACATGATTATACTGCTACATCCATTACATTATACACAAATATACCTACCACCAAAAGTGAGGGTAAAGAAACATCATAAAGAGTGGAAAAGAAGCCTTGACATGGGAAGATTTTCTGAATAATTCAAAGGGTTGTTGACCAACTATGTCGTGTTAAATCTTTTCATCCTATACATGGAAAGTCTATGCTATATTAACTGCTATTTTGTCTTGTGTACTTGTGCAGGAGGAAATTAAGATTGAGAAATGGAGGTAGCCTAAGGAGCAAGAGAAAATGAGGTTGAAAACATTAGTGTTGGTAGGAAATGTTTAGGGCTACTATTCTGGTCACACTATGATATCTTAGTTTAGTCTGCAACAGGGGAATAATTATGTAGTTATACAGGACTATAGGAGCTTATGAACAATGTAAGGAGGAGGAAGTAGAGCATCCATTATTGGTAATAAATTTGGTGTGAGAAACACTGTTGTATAACTAAAATGTCAAATGTGAGAATGCATGCATTGTTTCCATCTTTGTATTTATTTCGGGGGGGATCAAGGGAAATACTCTTGGGACCCAATAAGGAATGGAAAATGGGGATACCTTCTACATAAGCAATAACTCTTTGCACAGTTGCATTACACAATTTTTCACAGCAGTTCCATCTAGAGTTAAGCTTCAGGTGTCATGTTCTTCATTGATTTTGGGTGTAGCCAAAAAGGGAAAGTCAACAACATGGACTAATGAGTTGTGTAGATGTGCATTATTGCTGAATGTACTCAATGGATAATGGTATTTTTTGGATAGTTTTTTTTTTTTTTTTTATATATATATATAAATACTTTCAGGAGAAATCAATAAAAAATGTTTTTATTATAAGATAACCAAAATTTATTATGCTTAAGTCGGAATATAACCAATATTTGTTTATTATTGATATTTTATTTATTTTGTTATAATAATAAAAAACACAAAATTTGTAAAACGTTAAAGATATACCACTATATTAAAATTATTCGGTTATGTCAAAAATATAAATTTATCATATTGCTGCGCATAAATCTCTTTGAGTAAATTAAAAAATGTATTATATATGTTTTTTTGTGCTAACAAATATACTATTTCTTATTTTCCGTGTTCTTTTAATCATTTTATATATGATTTTTTTGTGTTTTGTTCGTGTATTTCTTACTCTTGTACGTCCCGCGCCTGAATACAAGGAGTTAAAGAAGTTAATCTAAAAGAGTTTTTATAAATTAAATTTACGCTTTTAGAAAAAGTTATCTTATTTTCTTAGAAATGTTATAGGAAATTTATGTAAAATCAGTTTAAATGCAGGTGTAGTTGTGAAGACCACCTAATAAGAAGAATTGTTGAAATGGTTGTCCATTGGAATTTATTATATGAATTTGGGGCACATTGTGATGCCAAATTACTGTTTCGTGTAGAGGAGTAGTTAACAGCAAATCTTATTTGGTGAAAGGTTGGTAGCAATCTGAATCAGTCTCTTGGGGAATAAAATAAAACAACATCGGTTATGACATCAATTCCGTTGGCTCTTGATGTCAACTTTTGTTTCTCACCAAACTTGTTCTCTGCTCACATGTTATCCATGCCAAGTCAACTCTGGAATCTTTCGTTTTTTTTTTTTTTTTTTTCCTCTTCTCACGAGCATGGAATTATATAGACTAACACTATACCAGTTATTAATTGTATGAACTTTGGCATATGACATATTTTAAGTCTTATCTGAAAAAATATAAATCAAATCCATTTATCCAAAATTACAAAAGTATATACAACAGAAAAAAGTAACCAAGTTCTGGTTGATGCTTAAGGAATCCAACATATATGCCCCAGAATTTAAATTTGTTCAAGAATTGTTACGCGTACATTTAATACTGGAAAATGTCAAAAAGATATTTCTGAAGATTCAATGGTTGGGAAAGCTTGTTGTAGGTCATAGCAAACTCTCAAGACTTTGAATGATGACACCACAAAACTCCAATCTTTTAGAAATCTTATTTAGGAAACTTCAGCCCCCTCATGATCCAATAGCACAAGTTGAATAATTTTTGGAGCTATATGTTGTGATATGTTCCAGCAACTTGACTACCCAAAAATGACCCTAGGAGGAAATTTCCTCTTCTGCATGTCGCGTGCAATCTCAATGCAAACTTGATCAACCATTCCCAGAAAATCCTTCACTATCACAAACAGTTGAAGATGGTCTTCTGCACTTTCTTTTGAAGCTCCTCCTTGATAATACTGTGTTGTTTTCTTGATAAGCTGCAATACACTTGTTTGCTTCTCCCTCAATAATTTCAGCTCTTCCTCAGCATTTGTAAGAAAATGATCCATTTCTCGTACAAAATGTCCTCCTTCACTATTCCCACACAAGGAAACCAGTTCTTGAACTTTGACTAACCGGACTGAGAGGGCTGAGATTGAACTAGCTAAATTGGTATAATCTATTTGTGCTGCTTTCTTAACATTGGATAACTCAGAACTGATCCCTCCTACAATTGGCAATCCTAGAGTCATATGTTCCCTTTCTACCAGTTCATTTGAAGCAGCATTGTTCTCATAGTTTCCATTGCTACTGCTACTGCTGCTGCTCCTACTGCTGCTACTTCTCAGGCTGCCATTGCGGTTAAGTGCAACCCGTTTTCCCTCAGAACGAACCACCTCTTCAACCACAAAGTGAAGCAATGTGGTTTTTCCATCGGTGCTCTTAACATCAGAGAGTTTCCTTAGAGAAACCAAATTGAAAGCTTGTGCATTGCCCCTTGCAGTTCCGGCATTCATTCGGTTTCCTGCCTTGAGCACTGCTTCAAGAAGCTTCACAAAAAGACCTTTGCTTTTAAGCTCCCTACAAGCCAGTTCAATGGTCTGCAGAGATTCCTTGGTTTCTTGAATCTCAGAGTCAAAGTTCAACCTGAATAGCATTGCATGCAACCGCTTATAAGCTGAGGGAACAGCTTTGAGGATATTATAAAGGAAAGATTCTGCTGCTGCAAGTCTTGCAGGGTCTCCTTTGTATTCAAGGATGAGAGATTGCTCTTCTTCTGTTGGGGAAACTCTAGCAAGCTTTTCAAGAGTATCTGGTTTGAGGTCCTTACCATCAGTGAGTGCATCTACAATTTCACCTTGTGCGACTCCAATAGATTTGAGAACAATAGCAATGTTCTGTGATTTTTTCGGGTCAAGAAGGAAAATTTTTGCAGATGAAGCTGAGGCATCCTTGCTTGGAATGGCTGATTGACTTTTTCCCTTGGGAGATCTCCGGTTGGTCGCGACATAACCGAATAGAGCTTCCATGAGATCTTGATCAACCCTGAAGTATTGTGTTGGATGATCAGTAAAATCTAATCTGGAATGACCAAAATATGGATTTTATTTTACAAAACATAGTACTTGAGGATTACCTGAAAGAGCCACGATCAACCTTGTCCCAAACCATGGAGTGATCAGCATTATTAGTATTCACCTTATCCCAATGCAGAGGCTTCAGCTTCACTTGGTCATTGCTGGTTTCTGGGATGTCTTTTCCTGAAGAGTTTCTTTGCTTAATTGCTGGAATTTCAATGGGAGTAGGTGGTGGTTTTGATGAGGCTGGAGGAGGAGGAGGTGGTGGTGCTGGACTCCTTCTGGCTGGGATTGGGGGAGGAGGAGGTGCTGGCACAGGATTATTCGCTTTAGGAACTGCTGAAACAGAAATAGAGGATGAAAGTGTTGATGGTGAAACTGGAGGGGGTGGAGTTGATGGTTGAGTTGGAGAGTCTGGTTTCTGAACACCCTTGATAACAACCCCAACTGATGAAGGAACACCAGAAGTAGTAGGAGCAGAAGCAGGAGGAGAAGAAATTGGTGAAAATCTGTATGGCTCATCCTCTTCTGGAGATACATGCAAGTGAGAAGTTGAAGATTTCCCTCTAAGGAGAGGAACTTCTTGGATGAACTTGGACTTCTTCACTTCATTTTCATCATGACCATCTTCTTTTTCTTTGTTTCTGGGACTACTCAAAACCTCCTTATGTAGATCCTTGTTAGAGTTCTTCCCTTCAAGCTTTCTCCAATAAATCACATCCAAACCATCCTCATCCACAATCAACCCCTTCACATTTCCATCAATTCTCTCAAACACATTTCCCTGAGGCACAACACGGTTATCTCCGCCAGAAGCAGTGTTACTTATCAGCTCTCTCTTTCTCTTTCTGGTCCTCAAGCACCTTTTCACCAAAAAGAAAATCAAACCACAAAAAACTATGGTGCTGGCTGCAGTCGCAGCCACAGCGGTGGCTATCTTACCACTGGAAGAACCACGGCTAGGTGCTGCGTTAGCAATTGGTGGTTGTGGTGGTTGTGTCTGTGGCGATGTCTCAGGTTGCTGCGGTGGCGAAGCTTGATTTGGATAGAAAGTTTCAATGTTCTGAGGAGGAGAAGTGGTGGTTTGGCAATGACAGGTTGGTATTGAGAAAGTGTGAAGAAGTAAAACAAAAAGAAGGGTGACCAAAGGCCAGGATTGAAGCATCATATTCAAAGGCATGGAGCGAGGAAACGAGGATTCTGATAAGAACTATGGTGTTGTGCTTTCTCTGTTGATTGATAATTGCAAGTTTTTTGTCCTTCTTTGTCTTAAGATAGTTGGTTTTGTTGGCTGACAGTTTCAAAACAGTGGAAGCGGTTAATTGAGTTGAGGTTCCTGGAAGCGGTTTAGAAGGATGATTTGGTACTTTCATATGGAAGCGTTGGTGTGTGTCATTAATGGACATGCAATGCAGCTGGGTGGAAAGGGAAAGGTTTACTTTGTCAAACATCTAGTGAAAACACACGTATGAGGTGGTGCTATCGCGATTCAATGCGTTTGTTTTTGCGAGGAACTTGTCGTACAGTCTTCACAATTTTGACTTGGTTGTGATGTGCAATTTAATAACTAACAACTCCTATTAAACTATAGATAATGAAGGTTTAAAATAAGTAGAAAGGGAACCAATTCCATTATGAAACTTTTTGGCTGAAGGAATTAGTTGCGAATTAATAGTCCCCGTGGAGCCATCTCGAGTATTTAATGTTGAGAATTGAGTACAGTGGCTCACCGAATTGGCTTTTAGTTGGGAGAAGGCAATGGCCCTGAGAAAAAAGGCATTTGCACCATTTCTTTTTGCTTTTGCTTAAAAGTTTGCCTTGGATTCTGTTTTTTCGTTGCTGGGACGGCCATCAAGATTATTATATCGGACACATCTGTTTCTTAATCAATCTAATGCACAAATGTTTGACTAATTTTCTAATTTTGCACTTCATATCGGACACATCTGTTTCATCATTTAGGTTAGAATTTTAGAAGTTTTACTATTTTATTATCATTAAGGTTACTATTTGAGAAATTTTGCATTAGAATGTGTTTAGCCTAACAAAATGAATGTTTAGTAGGAAATCAGAATTCTCAAGTGAGTGTGAGAAAAATCTAAAGTCATGAAATTAACTAAATGAAAAAAAGTGTGACGTGGAGCAGACACGTATTTTGGAACTAGTTTTGTTCTATGGAAGTGACGATAGATAGATACAAATTCAAACAAGATAAGTGTTGGTGTGGGCGTAGTAAAATGTTTTGTTTACATTACTGACAGCGTCAAATTCATACATGCCCTTAAATGTGAATGGAAAATCTGAGTGGGTATATATTATCCATGCATATCATGTCTTTGACTTTCCAAAGACAAATTAAGATAATCCCACTATACCATGTTTGGATATAAAATATATAATAGAAGGACTTTGTCAATAGGATTATGGGTTTCTCAGTTACTCATTTTAATTTTCTGCGTTACACAGTCAAAAATTAGATCTTCTTTCTTTCAGTATTTGTGTGCCTAGATTGGTTCATAATTTAAATGAAGTTCAATTATGAAATTAGATGAGAGACTCAATTGTTACAGGTTGGCTGATGATTAAAGAGTTAATATGGTGAGATATGATTTAAATAGAATTATAATTATATATAATAAAAAGGTTTTTTTCCATTTTTTTTATTTTTTCTTTCATTTTAAGTTATTCTCTAAATCAAAGAAACCATTGAACATAAGGATTTAGTCCTCATGAGCGTATATATAAGAAAAATATATATCATGGTTTCAGTTAAGCAGTAAGGTCCAGAAAAAATTGTCTTCAGAGAGACTTTAATCACAACTACATATTTTTTCCATACAGAAAAAAATGAGTATAACTTTTGCATTCTTAGACCGTTAGAGTAGAGTTTCAGCAATGGAAGATATGTGTATGGAAATTGAAAAGGACAGATATTAGATACATTAATAGGTTTAATTTTATTATTTCTTTATTTTGCGAAATTTCGTCTCATTTTTAATAATTTTTTAATTAAGTCTCTCCATTACCAAATGCATTCAACTTATGGATAATACAATTATAATATATGCTTATAATTTATGAAATTAATGATATTAATTTCAATAGAGAAAATAGTTATATTATTGTAATTTAAAAAATTTCAATATATTATCCCATTTTTAAAATTGAAGAATTTGATTGAAAAAATATTTTATTAATATATAAATCAAATTGGAAAAGATAAATAATAATGATAATAAATAATTAAATATAAATTAATATTATGGATATTAATTATTAGGATTTTTGATAAAAAAATATAAAATTGACGCTGTGTAAAATAGTGCAGAGACTTGTAGACTTGAATGTTATTTCCACACAATTCTTGAAGTTTAACCATACATTACCAGTCAACAATAAAACTATACATTTCAGTCATCTTCCCAGTCTTAAGGTTTACTTTGGCTTCTATATATTCTGTTTTTTCCTTGAACTAAAGACCTTCATCTTGGAAGTTTGTCATTTCTCCATCACTGTTATAAATCTAATATTTCTACTTAAAATTAAAATTGTGAATCACAAATTATGAGAACTAAATTATCTTCTACTAAGATCACAAATAATCTCACATGAGAGTTACATGTTAAGAATGTTAAGCTAGGTTTGGACTGAAAATTATGTTTTTCTTTTATAACGGTCAATAATAAATTAAATAAGATATGAAATATCTTAAGAATGTTCTAACCATTTAGATATTCAATTGATCATAATACAAATACTAATTACATTTATTGTAATTCTTTTTATGAATTGTTTTTTACATGGTGCATTTACAGATTTGGAAATTAGAGTGGATAAAAGTTTTTTCTCTTCTTATACTTTTGAACGGGGAAAGTTGGTTTGGTCTAACACGATCCCTTTCAGATCTTTAGTTTCTAGGAAAGTTTAATATAACAGGCTTTTACTAATAAAGACGCCTAAGAAAAGAGATTATGTTATACTTTATGAGTTCTTTTATGTAAGAATCATGACAAAGAGATGTTTGCCATTTATTATTTGAATGCTCTTAGGCCTTATATTCTAGGCTACGGATTATTTCTTTTATTAAATCTTCAAGTAGTCGTTTGATGAAGCACATTAGGCTTGCAATCATCACCTTCTCCTTATAGATGATTTTGAGAATGATGAATTATGTTAGGTTTTAACAGAACATTATCTTAGATTCTGCAATTCACACTATTAAGAAATGCATCTCTAGTAATGCTTCTAGTAAAAGAATGAATAATAATAATATAACTGCTTTTCCTATGTTAAAGTTCTTAGATATTAGCATAAAGTTCTTTAAGGTTTCTATCCCAATGCATGTTATCTGAAAATTTCCAGACATTGACTAGGTTAAAGTCAACATTACCAGAGGCTCTCTCAATTTGATTGCTTGTGTTGGCATTATTTGATTGCTTGTGTTGGCATCTTTAGAGGTAGGAGAGGGGATTACATTGGGATGTTTTTCTGTATATCTGAGAGTTCATAATTCCTTTTTTTTTTGGATCATGAGAGTCCATAAAGTATGCTTATTCTACTGGTTTTAGAAGACTTTGCATTCTTCTTTGTTTTGTCATGCTTTTTTTACTAGTGTGGTGTCTTGGCCTATCAGAGAATATGGAGAAAATATTTAAAGATTTATGACAAAGTCTCTAGAAAAAAAAATTATCATGCTAAACTAACTTGGGAATCGATAATAAGATAGATTTCTTTTATCCATTTTTACCATCTTGTATTAGTTTGAATTTTTTTGATAACAAATATCAATTCCATTTGTTTAGGTTTTTATTAAGAGTGTTATCTTTTATTAAATGAGTTTGATATGACCCCATGAATTGTAATCTTTCCTTTTCTTTTTTAATTTGAATAATTATATCTTGTCTTCTATCTTAAGTTCTTATGCTCTAACTAATTTAAGTGTTTTTATATTTTTATATAGAAATTTCTTTCATGAAAATATGAAATCTTAATTGTTATATGTTTATATAATTATTTTAAGTATGACTTATTTATCATACATTTTTTTTTATAATTATGTTTTTGAAAATTTATTTTAGTTCTGATTCAATCATTGATAAAATTTGAAAATTTGAAGAATCATAAGATAAAATAGTAGAATTTTTTTACAATTATAGTTATATTAATTTATTACTTATTTGTTTATATTAGTGACTATAATAATATATATAAATTTTGAATATATTATTTTATCTTTATTAAAATTATTGGTAAGGATATATGGTCATATAATATTCTTTACTTTGTTAATATTTGTTTTACTATTTTGATTTAGTGTTAGAAAGTTTGTTTCAAAATACCTATTCTTTTTCGGTAAAATTTGTAGGATATTTTTAGTTTATTTAAAAAGAATATTTATTAACCTTTAAAACTTTATCATTTTATAACATTTTATTTTCATGTCGTTTTAATATTCTCTTAGGTGAAACATACTCTTCTAAATTTTACTTTCAATGTTATAATTTATAATAAATTCTTAAAATATAATAATTGAACTTTATTAATTATTTAGACATTTGAAATAGGTTAAATATAAAAAATGTTATGTTTGTAGTAATGGTAAATTATTAATTTGTTAAGTTAAACTTAAGAGAGTAAAATAGAGAACGAATGTCAAGATAATATTCTTCACTCCATAGAGATAGACAATCTTTCTCTTCAGAATTAGCTTTTAGTCTCAATCAATGGCCTTTTGTTCTTAAAAAAGGGATTGTTCAGTTAGATTATTGTATATGTGAATGGAATGATGAGACATTTGGGTACATATTGATTCTATTGAAATATTTTATTCTTAGAATGAGATTAGACTGTTCTTATCATTTATTAGTTTAGCTCCTCTCACTTTTACTCTTAAGCAAAATGCTAACCCCACCCCAAATTTGGAATCGCCAATTAGTAGCATTAAAATGTAGGTTTGGTCTATGATAAAGACAGTTGACAGAGATGGAATTTGTTTCCAATTCTAACCTTCCAATGTTTTTTTTTTTTTGATTTAGAGAACTAAGAAAGCAACCTTTGTGTCCTATATAGATAAGTTTGTCTTCTCATTTTCCAATTTCGATTTGGTTGAAGAAAAATGTTACTAATTAGTTTATTTTGTCAATGTTATTGATGCCAGAGTCAATGAACGAAGCACCTTGATGTTTCTGTATCTATTTTATTAGTTTATTTTGTCAACTTTATTGGTGCCAGAGTCAGCTCAACTTAGCAAATTGATCTCTGTAGAAATTTTACAAGTTCTGAACTTCTTACGTTTTAAATGAAAGCGCTACATGAGTTACAAACATTTATTCATTTGATTTAGTGGTCTTTTTGTAAAATAAAATTCAATATGATCTTTTGAAACTCCTGTCCTCAAAATCTAGAAACATGCTCTCTAACCAGGCCTATTATATATATATATATATATATATATAAATATATTTTCTCTCAAATTCTGGATTAAATTTTTATTTTTTTAAAATTAAAATTACTTTAAAATCTCTAAGCTTTGTATAACTATTATATGTTTACCATGAAAAGTGGCTTTCATAAAATCGATACATATCCTTTTAGATAAATAGTTATTTTTAAGTTAAAATGTCTTATTTTGATGTAATTCTTTAAAGATAAATAAGTGAAGTGATAGTAAATATGTAATAAAATGAATAATAAACTTCTCAGTTTTATTTATTTATAATGTTCATTAAAGTTTTACATGTATAAACTTTAGTTTTATGTTCAATATAATTTAATCACATAATTACCTAATTATTAATAAGATTCCCTTAATGCAAGAGGTGACCGAAATGTGTTCAATTTTTATTTATACACTAGTCACATGACTTGAATGCTTGTTGGCATGTGATCTCTCGAAAAGAAAACTTTATTTTCTTGATCAAGATAAGAGATGTTCTCGATTTTATCTATACATTGGTCTTCCAAACTTGAGGAGATATAAGTAATAATGAGTCTTGATGTTGCAATGTTTCAATGACTATTTTTAGAGCAAGTTTCACGATGGCATATGAGGTGTGATTTCATGGGAAGTTGAAAGGTCTTAGCTTAATAAATGTTGAAACAACAATCTCACGGTTAAGTACAATTTGATATGATCTTTCCTATAATATACAATTGCAATATTTGGTAAGACCTTTCTTGTAATTTATAAATAATATATGGTTTAAGGTGAAATGAGATCATATTATCACTTGTTTGTCCAACGTTTGTGGTTTTCTATAGAAGTACATGATTAGATAAGTGTGTCTATCTAAAAGTTTTAGGAATTCGTTGGGTGGAAGATTGTTATTATATGAGATTGAAGGTATTGGGGTTTATGTTGATAAGTACAACTTGTATCATGATTCTTAGGTAAAAATTTCTTCCTCAAATCATGTTGATAACAATAACGAGATAGTTAGGTAAAAGGACGAAGGAAATGAGTCAACTAGTCAACAAGATGATGCAAATGAGTTGACAAGCCAAGAAAACGCAAGTAAGGTTGTAAGAGAATTGGTTGTGAAACAAGTTGAAAATGATTTGCCTATAAGGACAAGCTATTAGTGGAGCGAGCTTAGCATGAGAGATATTTTTCTACGTATAGATGATCAAGAGGCTATGTGTTATGTGATTTTGTCTATAGTGTGTGCATGTTGGAAAGTTTGGTTGAGAATGACATTGTTGTAGTTGAGATATCTTTTGTGGTGGTTGAAAGAGTTCTTCTATGTGTACATAAAGAAGAATAATTATTTTACTTCCCTAACTTGTCTCACTAGTTACAACAAATATTTTATATTGAGAAAAATAAGCTAGCTCTTAACTAATTAGGAGTTGTAATTAACTAGTAATAGAAGAAGAAAATAAATAGTTATAATAAAAAAATAAATTTCATTAGACTCTAGGACTAGACAATCCAAACCGATCTTGATGAAGTAGACAAGTCAAAATGCATAGAAAAATAAAGTTATAAAATCAAGCCTAAATAACATATATATTTTGTTTCATGATTCACGTAAAAATAAGCTTAATGTTATGATGATAAGTTCAACTCTAGGGGACCTCCAAAGGTGACTTATGATCCACCTATACAACCATTTCCATTGGATCCATTAATAAGTTATTTAAATGAAACATACAAATATGAAAATACATTAACATTTTTATTGTCCCAAATTATAGTACACATCTTGATATGAATTGTTGGAGTGTTTAGGATTTAGACCAACCCAAAGAGCAGATGAAGATGATAGTTCCTCAAGAAAAACCCCAAAATGGTGAAAAGGAAAACACCATGGAAGTCATGCTTGCGGAAAAGAGAGAAATCAATAACAAGTATGAAAACATGAAAATAAAGGAATTGAAATGTAAAAATAAAATGAGAAAGACGATGATTGAACATGTCACCTTCAAGATTAGAAATCTTCAAGGATGAGTGAAAGATGATTTTCCACTTGAGAAGGCTTCTCAAGATAATAATAAAAGAAAATAGTAGAGACACAACTCAAGAACTCTCACAATTTCTCAAAGAAATTATTATTTATTCAACTTCGTGTTTTGTACAAAAGAGATGACTCCTATTTATTGTGTTTATGGATGTCCTAAAGGTCACAAGTTTAACAAAAGATTAACAAAGTTAACTATGTTTAAGTGTAACTAATCTCTTAAAAGTGTGAAAGGTGGTTTGGAAGGTGCACGCATATACAAAGGGTGGTTTTTAGAATTTATGAAGGGCATGGGTAGTTGTTGAAAGTAATAATGGAAGTTGCATTAGTTAAAGGATGTAATAATGAGATTTGCATTTAGATAGGATGTGTAATGATGGGAGTTACATTTAGTTAAAAGGTGTAATGATGGGAGTTACATTTAGTTACAAGGTGTAATGATGGGATTTACATTTAATTAAAAGGTGTAATCATGAGAGTTACATTTAGTTAGACGGTGTAATCATGGTTCATGATGATGTAGTCATCCTTGTGTTTCAATTTGATCAGTGGAAAGCTTCAAAAGTTAAGATGTTTCTTGTATTCTCTTCTTTCATTTCTCAAATTCCTTCTATTTCCAAGAGTTTTACTTGATTTATTCTTTTAATCTCCTCTTCCTTCAAAAACTCCAAGGTTATTCCTCTCTTCATTTCTTCATCTACATCTTCATTTATCATGCTTCTTTTATTTAATCTTCATGTATTCTCTTCGCAATCTTCAACAAGTTTTTCCTCATTCTCATATGTATCATCCTTCCTAGGTTGGAGGGGATTAGTCAATGAATTTTAAAGACCTATATCACAAAGAGAAAGATTAGAAACATTTAAGCTATGACTTATTATTTACTACAACTAAGAAAACTATTTATTATTAACCTCCAGGATTAAAAAAACTAAAGTACTTGGAATGTCATGTTTGCATGTGAAATGTATGCTCATATCCCAAAATTTATTTCCTACAAAAGATCTTATCATTTTATTTTTATTTTTCTTTTTAATTGTTCTTACAATATGATGATGATAATAATGAATATAATGATAATGATGATTATGATTATGATGATGATGATTTATATGACCATGTGAATCATGATAACTATACACTATAAGAAAAACACAAAATACCAATTAAATTGTATCTGTCAGTAAAATGTCATTATTGACAAATTTTATCGACAAAAGATTTTACGGTCAATTTATCAACGAATTTCATCTGTTGATAATTATTGACGAATTTATCGACGAAAAAAATGAATGCTGGTAAATCCATCAATAAATTAACTATCAATTTATCAACAGATTTAATTAGTCGGTAAATTTGTAAGTAAATTCGCATTCAATTGACCGCAAAGTTAACGATGAATTTAATCCATCGATAACACTTAACATAATAATAATAAAAATAAAAATTATTATTATTATTATTTATAATATATATTAAATATTTATAATAACAATATTAATAATAATATTAGTAATATTAATAATAATAATATTAATAGTGTTTATAATAATAATATAAATACTAATAATAACAGTATTATTATAATAATAATAATATTAATAATAATAATTATTAGTATTGTTATTGTTGTAATTGTAATAATAAGTACAATAATAATAATTGTAACGTGACATAAAAGTTGCTCTGGTGTAATGGTTATAGTTCTGTCAAACTATTGAGGGATCTTGGGTTTAAGTCTTCCCTAATGCACTTTGTCCAAAATTTCAATAAAATCATTAATGATGGGTAATAAAAATAATAAAAATATATAAAATAGTATAATGATAATAATAATATAATAATAAGAATAATTTTTATAATATAAGTAATATTTACTAATTTACTGACGAATTTTTTGTCAAGATTCATTGAATTAGAAGGCAAAAGAGGATACAAGGTGCGTGTACATGCTTTATATTTTTGAATTTTTTATATGATGCCACAAGTAGCTCTTTATCTTTCTTACCTTTGAAAGTGTTGTGTGAAACTATTAGTGACTCTTTATCTTCTTTTCTTGTGGAAGTGTTGTGTGTCTTTTCCTTCTCCCCTTTGTCACTCATTATCATTTGTTCTCTTCTCACTTCCTTTGTTGTGAGTGGTTTTAGGGAGTAGGTGCGACCGTTATTTTGGAAAGTGAACATGTTGGTATGGCCATCATATTAACACGCCCATCTTATTGCCAAGGCCTTCCCAACAAGACATGGCTTGCCTCCATAGGTACCACATCACACAACACTTCATCTTTGTTCTTGTCAACGGAGTAGTTAAGAAGAACTTGATTAATCACTTTGATTTCTCCATCATCACTCCACCATTACAACTTGTAAGGTCTTAGATGGGGAATGGTTGGAAGATTAAGTTTTTCCACCAATCTTTTACTTGCTACATTTGTACAACTTCCTCTACCATTAATAAGTACACATACTTTATTATTGATGAGGCATCTTTTGTGAAAAATATTTTCTTTGAGTTTCAACCACACCCTTATGGCCATGGCCAAGCATTTTCCTCGCCACTAACAAGTCTCCTTTCCTTGGGAAAAGAGTATCTCACTACTTTTAGAAGAAGATGAACTAGAGGTTAGAGAAGAAGAAGAAGGAGTAGAATTGAAAGAGTGCTCGGATTCAACTTCTCCATTTGTCAACACCTTTACCTTTTGGTTTGGACAATAATAAACTTTATCTCCATAACCTAAGCATTTAAAACATTTGACGCTACTTGTCTTTTCATCAATTTTGCGTTTTGGTGGAGAAGATTGAGAAGCATGAGTGTTAGCATGAAGTTTTATTATCTTTAGATGAAGAAGGTTTAGAATCTTTAGAAGAAGAATAAGGAGGTTTAAAGTACTTATCTTGGTGGGTCTTTTCCTCTTGCTTCTTATCTTTGTGGGAGGAATTCCATGAGGAGTATCTTTGGAAGTCTTTCCTCCTTTGAATTCTTTTCTCTACTTTAGTTACTTAATGGAGAAGACTTTTCAAAGTCTCATGGTCATGTAACTCTACCACTTCTTGGATATCATGATTGAGGCCATGGATGAATCTTGTGATTTTTTCCTCTTCATCTTCATCCAAGCCAATCTTGAGAAGAAGTAACTCTATGTCTTTGGATCCTTGCCTTAATCTTTGAAACTTAAGGAGAAATTCTTTTTATAATGTGTAGGCACAAATCTCTTTTTCATAGCCGCCTTCAATTCAACCCAAGTTTTGATGGATTGTTTCTTTTCCTTTTCAACATCTTTTTGAAATTGATTCCACCAAAACAAGGCATATCCCTCAAATTCTAAAATAATAAGTCTCACAATTCGGTATCATACAAGTCATATGAAAATAAAATTTGTTAAATTTTTCTTTCCTACTCTTCACACACATTATAACCCGAATTACCAACAAATTTAGGAATTCCAACATTATGCCTAAGAAATTTATCTAGTTTTACATGATTTGTTGATGATTTTCTCCTCCCATGGCTTCCCTCATAGAAAATCTCCATGTCACTCTCATCTTGTGCAGATGATGCAAAGTGCCTCCTTTCTCTTCTTGTTCTTCTCTGTCTCCTATCCTCCTTTGCATCAATTTGTGATTGCATTTCTTTCCAACCTTTCCAACAATTAATGTATGGGCACATTTTTAGTCTCCATATTCACGCTTCCTTCCTCCTTAGGACTCCTAGACATGATGGGAATGGTTCAACAAAAACCTACAAAAAAATTTCACAAGAAAACAATCCAAAACTGGGCAAAACTTAAGTGTTAGTAGTAAAAAATTTATTGCAATTTTTGTAGAAATGGTTTGGCTCTCAAATTTGATACACTCTCAGGATGGTAATTCACTCAAGGAAATTTTATCTCACCCAAAACAGTGCATAATTAGTGAGAAAATGTCCAATACTTGTCTCTAATTCTCACCAAGAATTACCAACTCTCAAGTGAAAGATGTAACAAATCCAAATTTACCCCAACCTCAAATTTTTTCATAAATCTTTATGATGAAACCATGACATAGAAGAAAGATAAACTGAAAAAGTTAAAGAACAAAAGCCACATACAATACTACTGAACTTAATATGAAAAATTATTCAAAGAAAAACAAAGAAACACTTGAAAAAGACTCAAAGGGTGAGTTTTTTTTTTTTTTGTGTTATTTTCACACCCATTAGATTCATGTAAAATCTGAAATGAAATGCAAATAAGAATAAAAATTTCCAGAAAAGAAATTCCAAACAAGTACTGCAAATAATTTGGCAATCTGTAAGGGAGATTATACGAAAATTGATTCAAGAAAACTAGGGTCAACTACACTTGAACAACCATTTCTCAAGGAAGTTGGCTCCTAAGTTCGTAGGTCCTTACCATATTCTCAAGAGAATATGTTCTATTACATATGAACTTGTTTTGTCTCCTTTGTTAACCAACCTTCACAATAACCTTCATGTAATGCAACTAAGGAAATATGTACCTAATCTCAATCGTAATCTAGAGTCTGATTCAAGTAAAAGAAAATATGTCTTTTAAGGTGAAGCTAATTTGAATTTTAGATTCTCAAGTAAAGCAACTCTGTGATAGAAATATCAATATAGTTAAAGTGTTTTGAGATCTCATATTTGATGATTCCACCTAAAAAATAAAAGAGAAGTTACAAGTACCATATACTAATATTTTTTCTTGGTAAGCTAATTTTTTATCACTAAAAATTTTACTGTTAGAGATAATTGTAACCCCTACAAACCCCTTACCCTAACTTTCTTTTGTTATTCTTCTCTCTCTCTCTCTCTCTTCCTTTTTGTCTCAAAATTCTTCTTTTACCTTCTCTCTAATTTTTTTCCTCCATACCCTATCTCTTTTAGAAGTTGATTACATCCTGCAATAGCTAAGGAGTTAGGGATCATTTCTATCTCCTCGGATTTCAAACAATGTAAGTTCTTGTTTACCATAAAGATTCTCTATTCTCTTCATTTTCTTATGATTTTGTCATCAATCTTAGTGGGTGTGGGATCCTATAAACTTGATTAACCTCATATTGTAATTTGGTTATATTTGGATAATTTTGCTATAAGTCTCTGGATTTTTGAGTGGTTCTCTTACTTGAATTGATATTTTTCTTAGAATAAGGAATTTCAGAGAAGTTATTTATGTTTTTCTTTTATAGAATCTTAGGATAAATGATTTGGATGATAAGTTAATCTAGTAACTGAATTATGCATATTAAAGTATAAAGTTTATTAAACTGAATTTTGATTATAGTTTTGATGAGTTTATAAGTTTGAATAGTAAAGATTTAATTAAAATGAGTGAAGGAAGATGTTTGAACAAATCATGGTTTGGATTGATTATTTTGAACTATTTAGAAATTGTATTATTAGAATGTCTTTGAAAAAGACCTTTGAAACAAATTTGATTTTGTTGTTGAAGTCGAATTTAAGATATTTTTGCTCAAGCGAGATGATTCTCGTCCAAGCAAAAATATCCCTTCCACCCAACCTTCCTTTCAGCTCTGTTTTCACTCAAGTGAAAACAACACTAAAAATCAACCCTCTTTGCCAAATTTTCACTCAAGCGAGCCTATTCTCGCTCAAGCTAAGAAAAGATAATAAAAAGTTATTCTTTCTTTATTTCTTTCTCTCTTTTCTTTTCTTCTTATCTCTTCAATTGATTGGATATATGAATGTTTATTTGAAATGTAAAATGAATATTAAGTTAAAAAAATTAAATTGACTTTTGTGTTTTTATTTAAATAATTTATATTGTATGATGATGTTTATTGAGATTATGGAATTTTTATGAATTTGTGGTTACATGTCTAAGATGATATGTGAAATATTGTTTGATTAGTGTATTAAGTATTGAGACTTATGTTGTAATAGAGATCTGCTTACATCATTTAAGTTACATGGACTATGGCATGAAGTGGTAAGAAAAAGTCGAAAGGGAAATTCTTGCATACTATGACATATGTGGATCCATGACCTGGATTGTATTGAACTTATCCTAGAAACACTTGCATACTGTGTCATATGTCGGTACACGACTTGTGTTGTAATGAACTTATTCTAATCCATTCTCTTATGCTCGCTTGTAATCTTAGTCTTGTATATTGCATCAAACTTTAGTCCTTGGTAGAACATACTCAATACAATTCTTTCAAAGAAACATCAGTTGATATTTTGCTTGTTGAATATCCATGATTATATAGATTCATGTGTGGTTTGTATTATTTTTATACGTTGGTATTTGAATGAGATTGAATGGTTATAATCTTTTGATTAAAATGTCTTCATATATTTTTCTTATGATGAATTTAAATAACTAAATTATAATATTGTATTATGTACACAAATAAATATAAAAACAGATATAGGAGTAATTGTAAAAAAAAAAACACTAAAAACTTTATTTTATTTTTTTTGTCAATATTTTTATGTGTATATAAACTTGTGTGTGTTTAAGTTGTATTTTAAAATATATTATGTTTGATAGAGGAACTTTTTTAAGTTCATAAAATAGTGAAAAATTAATTTTTGGTATATTACATATTTTAAGCATTTTGAGTATTGATAAATAATAATATTTCAATTACTTGATAAAATAAAATTATCTAAAAGTTTCAGTGAACTAGATCAATGTAATAAATGGTGTCATAAAAACTAATAATAAACATAAAGTTTGTGGTATTTTTTTATATAATTAATCCTTCTATAATATGCTAAGACTTCTATTTTTAATAAAGTTATAGTTATCCTTAAATTAATAATTTTTTATTATGTAAAACATATATATATATATATATATATATATATATATATATATATATATATATATATATATATATTTTTTTTTTTATATATATATATAATATTTTTTTTTTTTAGAAATAAAGAAAAAAAAAAGAAAGAGAGAGAGAGAGAGAAAAAAAA
>Ga0099824_1002512_pt1 | contig 26852 bp, 13 predicted proteins | sample SiratrowhiteBW_FD_76837 | JGI IMG/M metagenome (GOLD analysis project Ga0099824, IMG submission 76837) | Root nodule microbial communities of legume samples collected from California, USA - Siratro white BW | ecosystem: Host-associated > Plants > Roots > Nodule | place: USA: California...
CTCCTCATATATGAATCCCATTGCGGGTCTTGTATCTGAATCAACCAATCGAAGGACCACCATAAGAGGAGCAACAACTTTTAAGCATGTACTTACATTCTTCCAAAATCGACTATCCAATACCATATTTTGAACCTTTCTCCCTTCCCGTGATGTTCCAAACTTGCTTGTTTGCCACTCTTCAGAGCTAAACATGTTCATCAATGATGCTTTTAGTTCATGGAGACAAGCTAGAGTTAAGTAAGCTGTGGCAAATCTAGTCACTCCTGTCCAAGTCCCTTCCCCTTGTGAACTTTTTCAAAATGCTAATTAGTTCTGTTCTACCATAAATGTAGGTAGTGATATTTCTTCCTTTTTTTATGGTTATTTCATGAACCTTCATATGCTTTTCAAAATCTTCAAAGATTAGTTCAATACAGTGAGCAGCACATAGAGTCCAATATAAACGCTCTCTTTTTTGCATCAACAAGTCTCCAGCTGCCTTGAAATTTGCAGCATTGTCAGTGACTACCTGCACTACATTCTCTTCTCCAACAAATTCTACAACATCATCTAACATTTTAAATACCTTATCAACAGTTTTTGAAATGTCAGAGGTATCTAATGAATAGAGAAATGCAGTTCCTTTAGGACTGTTTACCAAAAAATTACAAATGGAACGCCTTTTTTATCTGTCCACCCATCAGACATAATTGTACAACCAATCATTTTCCACTCCTCTTTGTACTCTTCAAGGGCTACATCTGTTTTCTCCACTGCTTGTTTCAGAAGTTTCTCTCTAATATCATGATATGATGGAGGTTTATAGCCAACACCATATCTTGCAATCATGTCACACATTTTTATAAAAGCTGGATTCTTAATTGCATTGAACGGAATGGCACTTGTGTAAAAGAATTCAGCAACTTGAGCATCAACTTTTTCTTTATCACCTTTCTTATAAAGTTGATTCAGAGTAGTTTGAACACCCTCACCAGTAGATTTATTTCTAAAGATATTCTTGCTGCTACTAAAGCTCTGTCCACTCTCATCATCAACATCAATCTCTTCAAGATTAGTCAACCTTCTTTTCTTGGTTGAGGCATCCTTAGCATCAGAAACAACTTTCATCATTAAAGCCTTAATTTCTTCAGGCACTGAAACACAAGGTTCAGAATCGTATCTGGTTCTAGCAAGATGATGTTTAAATCTAAAAATGCCTCCATTATTGATCTTTGAGCAGTAGTTACATTTTACTTTTTTTCCATTTCCTAAAACATCAGTCCCGTTCTTCCATCCAATATCTGTTTTATTCCCTGCAGAATTTTTACTTCTAGGTGGATGAGGAGTTGATATATCAGCAGTATTTGAGCCACTCCCAGACATTATAAAAATTTATAGATACTACAACAAATTATAACTAAAATTTACAGATTAAAATCACTCACGCAGTGTTCAAAATTTAAAATAAGATTAAAAGCACTCACGCATGGCTACTGTTTAACATTTAAAACATCAGAACCAACCAAACCCTCACCTCGACTCACGAACAGTGGAAGACTTTCCACTACAGCACCTTACGCGACTGCCGAGGACGAGTGATGACGACGACTGGAGGTGCGACGCGAATGGGAGGCGCGATGCGAATGGGAGGCGCGACGGGAGCGGGAGGCACAGATTCGTTCTCGAGCAGAAGGTGCAGCAGCGTTCACGAGCAGGAGGCCCAACGCGACGGCGAGTGGGATGCGCGGAGCGGTGACGGTCGACGACGAGCGAGATGCACAACGCAGTGAGGTTCGACGGTAGTGAACAGTGAGAATGGACGAAACAGTGAGAGTGGGATGCGAAAACCTAGTCAGTTTCTATTTTAGCCCTAAACGACCAAAAACGACTCCACTAACAGTCATTTCAAATTTTTGTACAAAATGGCTCACTCGCTGGTCAACTCGCGAGTTTGACGAGTCAACCGAGTTTGCAAACGAGTCTACCGAGTCTACTTTAGAAACGAGTTTGCTTCCGAGTCAACTCGGTGATGGTGAGTAGACTCTCAAACTCGGACGAGTTAGCGAGTTAACTCGCGAGTTTGATTACCATGGTTATGATTAGTCTTTGTGTTGTTATGGCACCACATCTCCTGGTGCCACATTCTGTTGTTCCTTTTGATGTTGTAAATATTTATTCATAAATCCATCCCGGGCCAGTTTTGCCAATTGCATGGTCAGAGTGAGACAATCATCGGTGTCGTGTCCCTTTGTTCGGTGGAAATTGCACCACATCATTACGTGACGACCAAACATCTTGTTGGTGGGTATCGGAAATCTCAATCTAGAGGCTAGTTGCGGGTTTTTCAGAATTTCTTTCTTTGGTGCGGTGAAGTTGAGACGGAAAGCCTCTATCCTTTTCGCAAATTACGTTCTTTCCTACTAGGTTCTGATGCCGCATATGGTATATAGCGATGTTCATCCTTTTGAAATCTCAGGTGGATCATATCCTCTCTCGACATGTCTGAATGAGGTTGGAATTTTGCAAGTGGCTGCCATTCTTCAGCTCTTTTCTGCTTCATGGTTTCTTCCGCATCTATGTGTGTGGTTGCCCTTCTGCATACTTCCACCATTGTTTCGAGTCTATCCTGAAGTAAGGAATCGTTGAAGGGATTAACTCGTAGTCCTTTCATGAAAGCTTTAAGGAATATCTCCTCATTCGGAGGATCTATTTTTACTATAGTCTCACATAATCGATTGAGAACGGCAAGAAATAATTCCCCTTCCTTCTATCGCATGTTAAACATGTTCGCCAATTTTGGAGCCTTGACCTGATTTGCTACGAATTGCTAAAGAAACATCTGGGAAAAGGTTTGGAATGAGTTTATCGTGTCATCTAGAATTTTTTTGAACCATTGCAAAGTGGTTCAGTGAAAGTGCCCACAAACATCTTGCATCGGATGACGTTGGAGCCCCCGAGATCAACATTTGGGCTCCGAAAGCCTTGAGATGTGATTTAGGATCTCCCGAACCCGAATATGGGGCAATTTTCGGGACCATGAAGTGTGGCGGAACTTGTTCCTCCATAATTTTCCGACATCCGATTGGCTCCTAAATCGTGTACGATGGGTTGCGCTCTTAACATTTATTGCAATTCCTCATTAGCTTTCTGCAACTCTTCATAGGCTTTCAAGGCTTCCTTCATCTGGTGACGTGTTTCCTCTACTTCTTCCCTCAGGCGTTCTTGCTCAATACATGCTTCGTGTCTCAAACGTTCTTGTTTGATGTGGGCTTCTCTATTTCTTTCTCGGTCCTCAGATTGTTTTATAAATTCTTCATTGTTTCGTTACAACTCTGCCATAGTTTCCAAAATCTATTGAAGAGTTGGCGAGTCACCGCTTCCTCAGGTGGCTGTAGGTTGCCTATTGTTCCACATATTTTTGGAAGTTCCTCACAAAGCGTTTCACTCAAAGTGGAAGTAGGAATATTTTATCTGCACCACGGTGGGCGCCACTTTGTTCTAGCCGCTAAGTTTTTTTTTATCGTTCTTAGCTAGTCCAAATAGAAGATATTTTTTCTTTATCCCAGCACCTCATATTTATATCTTTCCTATAAAGAACTTTAGTATCGAATTTGAACGTAATTCGATTTATTATTATTAAATCTAAACAAATTAACAAGAACATCTATCGTCAAATATAATTAGGAGTGTCAGTTTACGTCAGTTGTAACTTATTAATAATTAAATTGGATTTTTCTTGATTAACGTACGTTTATTCAATTTTACGTTATAAGTGGATTGCTTTTTATACCCTTATTACTTTATTTTGAGCCTAAAATATACCTCAATCTAAGCAGTACAATTTCAAATTTGTCACCAGGCTTTTTTTACTGATCAAGAAAGTCTAACTTAAAAATTGTGACATAAATCACTTTTTTTTTTCACTAATGTGAAAATGTGGTGAAAATTATTGTATTTAATCTCTAAGAAAGATTAGCAAGCTTCCATGCCAGTTTGGAGGGTTGTATTGTAGTTTTGGGAGGAAGGGGAGGGGAGGAGAGGTTTGTAAGTAAAGGAAATAAAACAATAAAAAATAAGAACTTTCTTCTTTGCCTTTCTTTCATTCATAAAAAAAAATTATCTGGTAAGTTTAAAGTTTATATTATAGTGAGATGCGATGACAAAATTAGAACACATCGCTTTTTTTTTTTTTTCTTTTTTTTAGAATTTAAAGTTTAAATTTATAAAGTACATAATTTTTAAAAAAATATCGGTAAGTTTCTTTAGTGTCTTTGTTCGGATTTAAAAAAACGTGGAGTTAATTAATGAAAATATCAATTTTTGATAAAAGAGTACACTAGATAAGAAAACATGAAATAAAATGCTAAAAAACGAATCTTCATAATATTTTTTTCTCCTTTTTCATTCATATGATGATAGTCTTCTAAAACAAAATAGGTAGGACAATTGTCAATTATTCTAACTTAAACATGCTTAACAAAATAGTTCATGATAACACATTCTAATGCTTAAAAACAATGTTTTGTTGGTCTTTCTAGTTGGTATGAGAGGTATTTATATAGGATAAACCCACTATCACAATGCTACTTAGAAGACATGTAGAAACACTTAACCATAAACACCATGACATCCATGCTAGTACACTCACATGAGAATATGCAAACATATCTTCATAGAAATCATAAAAAGGACACTCAAGATTTTCTATCTATGACAAAATGTTTCTCTTTCTCAGGTTTGTCGGTATTCTATCTTTGAAGAATATCCATGGATAGTGGAAAGCATTGAGAAGTAACGTTATTAGAAAAGAGATTACCACACATCTTTCATGCATTGTCCTCCTTCCAAGTCTCCTTTTCAAAAATTATTTAATGCATCGATTGAAAAATACTAATAACAAATTAGGAAAATAAATAGACTTCTAAAATTATTTACAAGGAAGTTTTTACTTTTTTTTAACCATATAAAACCTACTTAACCTATCTAAAATGATTGTTGATATTATCCCATATAGTCATTAACACTTCGTTATTTTAAAACGACAATAAATTAAAAGTGAAGAAAGAAAGAAAAACATATAAAAACAAATAAAACCTAGTAAACACGAAAAAAAAGGAAGAGAACTTACATATCAAACTTTGGGCGTAAATTAAACTTTTCATGTAAAATTTACAATAAAAAAAATCGTTTATGAGGTAATAGTTTATTAATATATATTATAAGATCAACATAATTGATCTTTAATTTTTATTCATATTTATTTATTTTATTATAATTAAACAACAATAATAAATCAATATATTAATTTTCCTTTATTTCACTTATATTACTTAATTAAAATAAATTTACTTTTCATTTCTTTTTCTTTTTCTTTCTCTTTTTCTTTCTTTATTTTCCCACTCTTCACTTTTCATTCTCTAATTCAAATACAATATAGAATTATTTTAATTACTTTTACTTTTTTATTCTCGTATTCTTATAAAATTCTATTGAAGCATCAATGTTATCATTCTGTCGTCCGATCAAAATGAAATAAAATATATATAATAATATATTTTATTCAACTTTGAAAATAAAATAAAAGAGAGCACATTGTTTTCTTTAAATAAATTTTAATTATTTTTGACTATGAATTATATTCAGTTTAAGAAGAAAAACGTGATGCTTTGTCTTCTTAAAAAATTGTTTCCCCTGAAGGAATCGACTGGTTCAGACATCATCAATGGAGAATCATAATAAACTCTAGATCCAGTGATGAATAATTTAATGAGAAAGAAAGATAAAATTATCAAGGTTGTAAGATTTGAATGAAATAGTTTGTTAGAGAATAGGGTTAGAAAGTGAAGGATCTTGCAATGGCAGAAGAAGCATACCTTGGCAAAGTGCTGGTTCTCGGTCCTCCATTGTGCTTCTCAATACTTCAACCTCTCTACTCTCACAAATTCCATTTTCTCCAACCCTACCTCTCAGATCTCTCACTTCAACACTTCCTTAACCACCACACTCCTCCCTCCATTACCGCCATTCTCTGCGGCCCTTACAACTCAGTCGCTGCCGAACTCCTCTGCCTCCTCCCGTCGCTCCGCCTCGTCGTCACCGCCAGCGCCGGAACAGATCACATCGACCTCCGAGAGTGTCGCCGCCGTGGAATCCAGGTCGCCGGCGCCGGAGCGCTGTTCTCGGAGGATGCGGCGGATATGGCCGTGGCTCTGCTCATTGACGGAATGAGGAAAATCTCGGCGGCGGACCGGTGGTTAAGGACGCAGAATCGCCACACTACGCCCTGGGATTTGTTCCTGTTTGCGTCCAAGGTTTGCATGATTTCTTATATAATTACTTCTTTCTTATTCTTTTATGGTTTATTACTGTATGAATCCGTATTTTATACAAACTAAAAATATAACATAAGTCTAATTACCATTTAATTTTGTTATTTATTTTATTCAATTTGATTTTGTTATCATTATAAAGTCCAATTAAATCCATTAAACACCTGACGATTTTAATTTACACATAATCCAATTTTATACAACACATAATAGGATATAATAAAATAAACATTAACCGCGCTATTTTGATGGCTTATTATTGTATTAAGGATTTAGTTAAATATTTTAAAAATTATGTCGTTACGTTTTGTAAATTAAAGATATATATTTTTTAATTATCTACGTGAAAGATACGAGCAAAACATATATCAAACTGTTATAACAGTTCCTTAGTTTGTCTAACAATAATAAAGTAAAAAATAATTAAGCCTATCATTTAATTTTAATCTCTTTTAGAAATTATTATATGTACAGATGATAATAAAAATGTGCTCTATCAATAAAAATAAAAAGAATTCTTAAAATTCAAGGGGATAACTATAATAATGATAATATAAATTGTATAAAAATAATTTAATAAAATTTATTCATTGAGATTAAATTGAGAATTCATTATATGCATAAAACTAAAAGTAAAAGTAAGATTAAATGGAAAAGGGGTACAAATTAAATAAAAATGAGAAACAATTATAAGGAGCTAATAGATCATTTTAGTGGATAATTTTTAAAATAGTTAGAAAAAATAAAATAATAGGTAACATATTATATTATAATCATATAATAATATATTTATGTTAAAAAATAAATGTATATTAGTAAATCTTTTACAAATACGTTATTATTATTATGATTTATATTGTTTGAATTTACACAGGTAAAGTGTGTAAAACATGAGAGAATTCGACCTCTATTTATAGACACCGTACAAGTCGTTTGTTACTTCCTGTAGTTAGTGCACATTTGTGATGAACTTTAAATAACAACAATGAATATGTTCAAATGAATGTATTTAGAGTCTTTTGTTAGCAGTTTTTGTAATAGTTTTTTTTATTTTTAATTTTTAATTTTTATTATGATTTTGTTCTCAGTATGATTTTGCTGTTCTTATCTGAAATTCCAATGCACTTCGTATCTGATGTGGCCTTGTTATTAAAAAATGAGAAGAATAAAGCGTTGGTGTTAGTTTCAGTTATCAGGGAAGCAAGTTGGGATTGTTGGATTGGGAAGCATTGGCATGGAAGTGGCGAAGAGGCTCGAGCCCTTTGGTTGCATAATCTCATACAACTCTAAGCATAAAAAACCTACAGTTTCATATCCTTTCTATTCCACTGTTCTTGAGCTTGCAACTACTTCCCACGTTCTTGTGCTCTGTTGTGAACTAAATCAGCAGACAAAACACATAATTAACAGGGAAGTGCTTTTGGCGTTAGGAAAAGGAGGGTTTATTGTGAATGTTGGAAGAGGGGGTCTTATTGATGAAAAGGAATTGGTAAAGTGTTTGATAGAAGGTGAAATTGGAGGTGCTGGTTTGGATGTGTTTGAGAAGGAGCCTCATGTTCCCCAAGAGCTCTTTCAAATGAATAATGTGGTTTTGTCTCCACATTCTGCTGTTACAACCACGGAATCTTTCATGAGTATTTGTGAACTTGTTGCAGGGAATTTAGAAGCCTTTTTCTCAAATAGGCCCCTAATCACTCCAGTTATGTTGCCTGAATAACTTGTTCTTTTGACAACATAAGTTCCTTTCAAAGTGTCTGATGAAAGGAAGCAGATGAACAAAACTGTATTTGGATAAGTTTTTCAAGTCCATTTGGATATGCTTTTGCTAATTATGTTTAGTATTTACTTTAGATTCTTCTGCTACATGATGTAATAAAAGTAGTGTGCTTTAAGATGCATGAAAAACTACTATTCTAGCTGATATTGTTTCTCTCAAGACCGTACACTGTTTCGTTTTAATATTTTACATTTATACTCTAGATTTCTTTGGTTGCTACGTTAAAACTGTTTTAAATATCATGCCTTAGTAATAAATAATAATTAAAATGTTATTTAATTATAGTTAATTGATAGTTATACCTAAATTTTATTCAATTTTGAAAATAAACTAAAGGGAGAACATTGTTTTCTTTAAATACATTTTAATTATTTTTTAATATGGTTTAAGGAGAAAAGTTACATATATGGATAGATAGATAGATTATTTTTACATCTATATAACATTAATTTCTTTTCTTTTCCATCGTGAAAGTTCTGAAAACGTGATGCTTTCTCTTAAAAAAATCTTTCCTCGAGTGGTTAAGGCAACAACAGCGGAATATAATAATAAAGTCAACATCGTGTGATAAATAATTTAGCGAGAAAGAAAATGTAATTTTCGTGCAGAATTTAAGTTTATATACATTTTCTTTTTATTTTGATACAATTGAGTCCACATCCAACATATTTATTAAATTATTATAAAAAATAATTTTATTAATTGAAAAATAAAAAATTGAAAATTGGATCACAATTGTTAATTTTATGCATATTCTGTGTTTTGTCTTTGTTTATTTGGTTTTGTAAGATTTTAAGATAATGTTGGTTTGAGCACAGGGATAGAAAGTGAAGTTTCCTCCATCTAAAGCTCCTCCAATGGCAGAAGAAGGATAAAAGAGAAGACGTGACATGGAAGGACTTCCGAAGGTGCTGGTTCTGGGTCCTCCACAGTGCTTCACATCACTTCAACCTCTCTACTCCCACAAATTCTCTTTTCTCAAACCTCACCTCTCAGATCTCTCACTTCAACACTTCCTTCACCACCACACTCCTCCCTCCATTACCGCCATTCTCTGCGGCGCCAACTACTCTGTCTCCGCTAAAGTCCTCCACCTCCTGCCGTCGCTTCGCCTTATCGTCACCACCAGCGCAGGAACAGAACACATCGACCTCCGAGAGTGTCGCCGCCTCGGAATCCAGGTCGCCGGCGCCGGAGCGCTGTTCTCGGAGGATGTGGCGGATATGGCCGTGGCTCTGCTCATTGACGGAATGAGGAAAATCTCGGTGGCGGATCGGTGGTTGAGGACGCAGAATCGCCACAATACGCCCTGGGATTTATTCCCCCTTGGGTCCAAGGTTTGCATTATTTCTTATCTAATTATTTTTTTCTTATTCTTTTATGGTTTATTACTATATGAATCCGTATTTTATAATAACTAAAAATATAACATAAGTCTAATTACCGTTTAATTTTATTATATATTTTATTCAATTTGATTTTGTTATTAATATAAAGTCCAATTAAATCCATTAAACACTGACTATTTTAATTTACACATAATCCAATCTATATACAACAGGTAATAGGATATAATAAAATCGCGCTATTTTGATGGATTATTATTGTATTTGTCATAATTGAAGGATTTGATTAAATCTTTTAAAAATGAAATTGTTACGTTTGTGAGTCAAAGATTTTTTTTTTATTAATAGAAGATCAAATTAAAAAAAAAATAAAAATATGTTGTTAGGAGAAAGAAGAAAGGAAAGCTTTTGTATATTGATTAGTTAGGTAGTTTGTTTAATATTGCCGTGAACTTATAGGAGTTATATGCTTATTCCTAAATTGTGAAAGAAGAATTTATAAGAGGTTTGTTTAATATATCTTCAACTGAAATCGGTTATCAAGATAGACAAGATGAAGCAACTTTTGTTGAATACGGAGTCGAATAACCTAGGTCAAGTTCAAAATGTCTAGATTAGATCTTGTATAATTAATTGATAGGACTGGAGCAAGAAACACAACACTGATATTATTTGAATATATATATATATATATATATATATATATATATATTAATGAAGAAGAAAAGAAATTCTGGGTAATTAAAAAACACAACAGGGAACATATACAAAATAGTTGGTGGTAGACTTTCGATCATCCAAATATGAATCTTAGTCAACATAGTTGAAATCCATTTCCAAATATGAATCTTAGTCAACATAGTTGAGATCCATTATAGAGAAATGAGGAGAGTCACAAAGAAGTAGACCAGGAGTGCTTTTGCTTCATGCATGTTGGCACGGTGAAGAAATTCATTGATGTATTTGGTCTCTGGGAGATGAAGAATAGCATCGCTGTGTCAAACAACTTTTATATCAAGAAAGTAATGTAAAGAACCAAAATCTTTTAAAGCAAATTTATGATAGAGAGACAAAATAAGAGATAAAACAACATAAAGAAGATTACCAATTATTAAGAGATGAAACAAGATAAGGAGAACTACCAATTATGATAATATCATCTATTTAAACGAGAATGAAAATAGTAAATTCGTTATTAAATTTCATAAACGTGGAAGGATCACTCTTTGTAGTTGTGAAATCCATATGAAAAACTTTTACTAAGTTTGTGAAACCATAAATGTAGAATCTTTTTAAGCCCGTAAATTATTTTATTTAACTTGCAAACGTACAAAGGATAAACCTGGATGTTGATGCATGTAAACAATTTCAGCTAGATCACCGTGTAGAAAAATATGGTTGATATGAATACGGTGAATGGAACATTTGATGGAAATACCATAGGACAGGACTACACCAATAGTCGTTAGTTTGATTATTGGGCTAAAGGTCTCGGTGTAGTCAAGACTAACAATTTGATGAAAACCTTTAATAAAAGACGGGCTTTGTGATGCTGAAATGAACAATTTGCATTGCATTTGTTTTAAAACTTCCATTTACATCCAACAACACTTGCACTAAAAGGAAGGTCAGTGATAGTCCAAGTACTATTTGCAACAAGATGACCATACTCCATTTTCATTGCATTAAACCAAGCAGGATCAGAAATAGCGTGTTTGATTGTAGTAGGTACAGTGAAAATAGGAGATGCTGAAAGATTAAAAATATTTGGTTTAAAAGTACCTGCCTCTGCACGGGTGATCATATGATGCGTTATGAGGCAGGGAAGAAGACACAACATTATTTTCTTAAGGTTAGGGTAAAGGATATGAAACAATGTCATTACGCCCAATTTCACGTATAGATGAGGTATTATGAACAATATCAATAATATTCGGTGAGGATGTAGAAAAAAAGTTGTAAACAGTTATAGAGGGAGTAGGTGTATACTGTAAAGAGTATTTTGCAGACACTTTAGAAAAGTAACTAGTAGCAGTATAAGAAAAACATTTTCATTAAACAAGACATGTTACGTTTTGCCTGTAAGAGAAAGACAAATGTAATCTTTGTTTCTAGCACTACAGCCTAAGAAAAGATAGAGAATAACCATGTAAAACAATTGTTGGCAAAGCATTGCTTACATGAACAACAACAAAAGACTCATCCCAAAATCCCAAATTTTTAAAGGTAAAGTAGCACCAGCCAAGAGAGACATACCTGTATCAGTAGTATGTTTATTCTTACATTTAATGGAGCCATTTTGCTCACGTGTGTCCACACAAGTGAGCCGGTGACGAATACCATGCTTATATATTAAGATGAAGAGCAACAATATTTTTTTTAACATTGTCAATTTGAAAAAATTTGATTTCGTGATTAGTTTGATTCTTGACAAAAGCTTTGAAAAAATATAAAAACAGATGATTTAGAATGCAGAAAATATAACCATGTAAATTTGGAATAAGTATATAGAAAAGCAACATAGTATTTTGCATCATTAGTAGCAGTCACAGGAGCAGGAGTCCCTATGTTTATATGTCCAAGTTCAAAGGATGTGAGTAGATAGTAGTCGATGTAGAAAAAGGCAAGTGACGAGACTTAGTTGTATGCAAATATAACATAATTTATAGGTATTAAAGAGATTCAAAACTTTAATAACAGTTTCCGTTGAGGCATGGCCAAGCCGAAAATGGCAAAAGATGAAAAGAGGAAGCAACAGGTGTTATTAGTAGTGCTAACAGGAGGTGAAGGAAAATTTGGAAATACATATATAAGTGTAAGGGGATAACTATGATAGGTTTAATATGTAGGGGGATAACTATGATAGTGATAATATAAATAATAAATTTTTATTCATTGGTATTAAATTAAGAATTCATTTCATGCATAAAAATAAAAATAAAAGTAAGATTAAATGGAAGAAAAGGGGTGAAAATTAAATAAAAATGAGAAAAAATTATAAGGAGATAATAGATCATTTTAGTGGATAATTTTTAAAATAGTTAAAAAGAATAAAATAATAGGTAATATATTATAATCGTATAATATAATAATATATATGTGTTAAAAAATAGATGTATGCTGGTAAATCTCTTAACAATAAATTATTATTATTATTATTATTATTATTATTATTATTATTATTATTATTATTATTATTTATATTTATATTATTTGAATTGACAGAGGTCAAGTGTGTAAAACATGAGAGAATTCAAACTCTATTTATAGACAACGTACCAGTTGTTACTTCATGCAGTTAGTGGTGTGGGTGAGCACATTATTATAGTCTTTTGTCGTCCAAGTAATAGGTTATACATATGGCCCTATAAACTAGGGATTCATTATTGGTTATCAGGTGCTGAATGTGGGATATGGTGCTTCCATAAGTTTCTCCTCGCATGCATATTTACATGTCCATTTGTGACCCTATATCTAATCAAAATCTTAAATCCCAATTATTCAGGTTCATCATAAATGGATTAACCATAAATACAAATGTAGACTAACCTGTGTTGATTTAACACATAGTAATCAACAATATAGTTAGATGTCCTGAATCAATAACATATTTTCACTATTGATTAACATTTATTGAAAATTACAATATCTAAAGATGTAAAAAACGTGAATCACTATTTTGTGATTTATGATAAACTTTAAATAACTACAAAGAATATGTTCAAAAGAGTGTATTTAGAGTCTTTTGTTAGCAGTTTTTGTAATATTGAGTATTTTTATTAATTTTTTATTTTTAATGTTTCAACTACTGTGGAAATGCTGAGAAGAATTCTTTTAAAAAGAAAAAAAACATTGATATCTTATGAGTAAATATGAGATTTGATATTTACACAATTATGAAAGCACACGTCAACTATATTCGTACCTTGTAAGAAGCTTGTCAAATAAATAATAATTGCAGTCAGGAATACATGCCAGACAATATTTCATCTCTTGATCATATGATGAATATACAGGTTTTTTTCTTTTTTTGTTATTATAACATAGGCTAGAATCACGTTGTGGGAAAAAGATGATTTTTACTCTCATTATATAAAAAAAAGAGTGAGAAGAAAGATCGTGCAATTTTGAAATTTTATTTACTTGCTCCTCTCATTATAAGAATCAATATGATATTTTTAGATTTTATTTCTTTCATTGTTTACATGTGTTTTATTTTTGTGTTGAGAGTTTTTATTATTTGCTAGTTGAGCTATATTTTTTTAGAAAGTCTTTGATGTACTTTTTGATATTTTATAGTGAAGATTTTTTTTTAAACTAGGTTTTGTGGTTTTTTTTTTTCTTTTATTTGGAGTTTTTATATTAAAAATTATTATGTGCTCTTCTCACTCTATCATATTTATTTTTCTATTCTTTGAAATCTTTGAATTGTTGTATATTATCCTTTTTTTTTTTCTTTCAAGTGGAAAAAGCCTTATTTTACAAGTATATAATTTTGTATAATTTTTAACCTTATCTTTTTCATCACTAAAGTGACACAATTGGATAATGCAAGCTGTAGTCATATCCCCTTGTTCATAATCAGATCATTCTTATATTATACGCATATACTAAACAATCAGAAAAATAAAGCATTGGTGTTACTTTCAGTTATCAGGGAAGCAAGTTGGGATTGTTGGATTGGGAAGCATTGGCATGGAAGTGGCGAAGAGGCTCGAGTCTTTTGGTTGCATAATCTCATACAACTCTAAGCATAAAAAAACTACAGTTTCATATCCTTTCTGTTCCAGTGTTCTTGAGCTTGCGACTACTTCCCACGTTCTTGTGCTCTGTTGTGAACTAAATGAACAAACAAAACACATAATTAACAGGGAAGTGCTTTTGGCGTTAGGAAAAGGAGGGTTTATTGTGAATGTTGGAAGAGGGGGTCTTATTGATGAAAAGGAATTGGTAAAGTGTTTGATGGAAGGTGAAATTGGAGGTGCTGGTTTAGATGTGTTTGAGAACGAGCCTCATGTTCCCCAAGAGTTTTTTCAAATGAATAATGTGGTTTTGTCTCCACATTCTGCTGTTACTACCACGGAATCTTTCATTAGTATTTGTGAACTTGTTGCAGGGAATTTAGAAGCCTTTTTCTCAAATAAGCCCCTAATTACTCCAGTTATGTTGCCTGAATAACTTGTTCTTTTGGCAACATAATATTGTGCTGTAGAATTTTGTTTTATTCCTTCAATGATTCTTGAGTCATAAATGCCTTAGTTCTATTTCCTAACCCATCCCAGCGAAGTGCCTTTTAAACTGTTTGATGAAAGGAAGGAGATGAACAAAACTGTATTTGGATAAGTTTTTCAAGTCCATTTTTATAGCATAGAGTATATGCTTTTGTAAATTATTTTTAGTATTTACTTTAGATTCTTCTGCCACATGCTGTAATAAAAGTAGTGTGCTTTAAGATGCATGAAAAACTACTATTCTAGCTGTGATATTGTTTCTCTCAAGATCTTACACTGTGTTTCGTTTTAATAGTGTACACTTATATTCTAGATTTCTTTATTTTCAGTAAGTATAATGTTTTCCAAAGAAGAAATTCATGAAGATTGTCTGCTCCCAAACATATGCCTATGTTTGTGGTAGAGAAGAAAAAGTTAGCTTAAGTTTTTCATATAAAATCCATATCAGATATGCTCTTAAAATTAGGCCTTTCACATATTTCTACTACATTTTTTTGGTAAAAATGTTACATGATATCTTACACCTTTTAATTAAAAGTATAATTATAGTATATTCCAATATCCCCCGATACTCCTTTCAAGGTGTTGAAGGAAGATCAGGAATGTGTAACTTGAGAAGAAAATAATGGAAATTTCCCCTAAATTTTATAGTAAAAATATCTGCAAAATGTAAGTTGAATTGTGTAATTTTGAATTACACGCCAATCAATATTAATATCTTCTGCACATTCATGGAATATTGGATTCTTTGCTATTTGCAAGGCTGCTTGGCCATCGCCTTGAAGGGACATGGTTGGTACTTTAAGACTATTTTAAATATCATGTATTTGTATTAAATAATAATTAAACTGTTATTTAATTATAGTTAATGGATATTTATATGTGAATTATAAAGGTTACTTTATGAAATTTAAAGTTTTGTGATTGATAATGACCTTCTGATTTGTTTGATTATTAATTAAGAATTGATTGTTGAGAGGATTAATATTTTTTGCACAGTACTCTTCAAAATTATCACTCAATTAAGGTATTTATTTTAGGTCCTTCCACTATTGTGTTATAATTAAATCAATTATCTATTCAAATAATGTTGAGAAATTATTTAACCATCATCTAATACCCTCAAAAAAATTAAACTATATTATTTATCTAAGAGGACTCATACAACTTTCACTAATTCAAAACAATTTTCTTAACCAAATATATATATAAAATAAATAATTTTTTCTAACAATCCACTTGTAAACTAATATATATTTATATCTGTATAAAGTTTGGACTGAATTAATAGTAGAAATACACCTAGCAATTGAATTAATATTTTTGTGATGTTATTTTTTATGTTTTAGTTTCTTAGTCTATTTTAGAATATTTTCTCATAGAAGGAGTAATATCATTTTGAATAAAATAGAGAAAATATTTAATACAACATAAATCCATCAGAGATATAAGAGGTCATGGTATATCTCCGTTGATTATCGACTTAGGATAAACATGTTCTATTATGGTGAAATCCAAAAGTTAAGGTTATCATCAAGGTACCAATAGTTAGTTAAGAAATGTTTTTACTTAAAATAAAAATATATCAATGTAATACAAATTTAAGCTTGAATCTCATATTGAATATAAATAAAAGGATTAAATATCATATAAAAAAACACATAATCTTATTGTCTTAAAGATTTTGTTTCAAGTTAAAAGTGGTATCATAGTATATTTTATATGTTTGCTCATAGCTATTGATACCACAAACTATAGAAAAATTATTTTCAAAACTTCAAATATTACTTTATTCGTTATAAGAAAAAGTATAATAAAGAAAAAAAAAATATTAGTGAAAAATTATTATAGTTTTTGTTCTATTTCTTACTAAATTTACTTCTATTAATAATAAAATTATATTATTAACAATAACTTATACAAATATTTTTATAAAAAATAATTTACTTTAATATTTTAAATGAATAATTAATATTGATTATTATTACTCATAGCTTTTATATTAAAGTTTGATAACAATCATTATTATTATTATTATTATTATTATTATTATTATTAATTTTAATCAAAAATGAATTTTAATTACAACTTTTAATATTAATTAATATTAACATATTATTAGTATTTTAAATTACATAAAAGTTTTAAATTTAATAATTTATATATAAGCAAATTTTAGTTAAATAACACTAATTGTTAATATTAATAATGATTAAGTTTTTTAAATTTATTAGCAAAATACAATGTTGTTAAACTTTGGGGAAAAAAAAAGAAACTTTGAGCTAAGATAATGTGATTATGAGACCACACATGATGCTTTACATTGAGAAAAAAAAATCAAAACAATAAATAAATGAAAAACATTTGATAATGCTTTATATTGAGAAAAAAAATTAATACAATAAATAAAAAAATATTTGATATTATCTAACAAAATATAGAAATAAATAAAAACATTTCTAATTATATATAATACTAACTTAGTTCTATAAGTATGAGAATATTTATTAATTAATAATAAACTATTTTAATAGTTTATAAACTATAATATCACTTTTTTTCTCAAAAATAATACTTTATTTAAATAATATCAACTAATTCACTCTAATAATTTATATAAAAAATTTTAGACTGACTAAAAAGTAATTCTGATTGTATCTTATCAACTATACATAATAGAGTTGTTGGATAAATATTCTGTCAAAAGATTTATCTGGCTATTTTATATTGTGAATGAAATTATTTGTATTTATTACATAAATTAGATTAAATTTTCCATCACAATGATTCTCCACTGCACATGGTGGAGTTGTGGTATCAAAATCAAAACTCAACCTTTCTATTTCTCTCGCAACCTTTCTTCGCTTATCTTTTCTGGAAAGCAATTAATTCGGTTTGGTTTAGATGCAGCTTTTGTGTATAAGTCCCTTACATTCATCAACATTCACTTGTTGTTTGTGGATGAACTGTTTGAGAAAATTTCCAGCTGGGAACTTCTGTATTGTTTGGATAAGTTTTCAACTTTTTCAGCTCTCATACATGTTTCCTTAGGGTTTTTGAATTTTGTTCCTCTTTCTGCCAACCCCTTCATGGAATGTGAATGAGTATTACATATATAGATGGTGTGTTAAAGTTTGAAAACAGAAAATGGAAAATATTATGAAGAAATGGGGCATTGTGAGTGTGCCCAAACTGTCCTTGATGATCAAAATCAAGGGCACTCCTATTCTTCTGTTTTGCGGTTATTGTAATATGCTCCTTTTGTATGTTAATTAAAGAGAGAACTTCATGGCTGAATGTGCACTGCATATAGAATGCAATTGTAATATGTCTTTGTGCAATTCATTGTTGAAAGAATCTCATCCTCTTGAGTATTTCTAGAGATAAGACCTTTTCATTTGCCACTGTTTTCTACTTTTGTAGTTTTGTGAACACTGGCAGAGTTAACTACAAGTCTAAAATAAAATATAACCCCCATAATGTGTATTAAAATGAGGGAAGAAGAGTGAAGTTAAGCTTTTACATGATGAAAATAGGTTAGTTTGACAGAGTTTTGGATTTTAGAATAAGATTGAAAGAAAGAATAAATATTTGGATAGTTTGACAGAACCATATTCCAGGAGCTGAATCATCAATGGAAATGGGAGACAAGCACAACCTCAAAGATAAGAAGGAGCTTCAACCACTCCTTGTCTTTGGTCCTCCAACAATCTTCCCAACTTTTGAAGCTCAAAACTCTCACAACTACCGTTTCCTCAAAGCTTTCTCCTCACAATTCCCTCTCCTCCAATTCCTTACCGAGCAAAAGGTTGACCCGTCATCTATTCAAGCCATATTTTGCAACCCTATACAGAAGATCTCAGCAGATGTCATCCGCCTCCTCCCATCACTCCGCATCATTGTGACCAGCAGCGCTGGAACCGACCACATAGACTTGGTTGAGTGCAGCCGTCATGGTATTCAGGTTGTCACTGCTGCTGGAGATCATGCCGGGGATGTTGCTGATATGGCTTTGGGGTTGTTGCTTGATGTAATGGGCAAAATTTCTGCGGCTGATCGGCATGTTCGGAAATGGGGTCCTTCTATGCCCTTCAATCTTTCTTTTGGTTCCAAGGTACTACTCATTCTTCTGCTTATTCTGTCTCTGCATGTTCTTTTCATAACATGGTGTTTCCGATTTCCTATTTCTATTAGAATGATGATTTTTAATAAGTGGAGTAGTGTCAAAATGTTCTCCAACACGGTTTTTCTATTACACTCTACTATTAGTAAATATCTATTGGAAAGTACCAAATCTTGAATGGATATCATTAATAAGGAGTAAAACCTACACAATTGTGATTGCTAAAATCCAGTCAAAACATTTGTCTTTTTTTAATAATATAAACTCTAATCAAGTGCATGTGGAGGGGGAGTCTGTGTTGTTTTGTTATTAGAACTCGTTAGAATGGACAAATAAAACATAAATTTTGAGAGCATGAATGATAACTAGCACTCAGCTTTGTGTTTCAGCTAAAAGGCAAGCGAGTAGGGATTGTTGGATTGGGAAAAATTGGCACAGCAGTTGCTAAAAGGCTTGAGGCCTTTGATTGCAGAATTATGTACAATTCTAGAAACCAGAAGCCATTTGTCTCGTACCCCTTTTATTCTAATGTTGTTGAACTTGCTGGTAGTAGTGATGTCCTTGTGCTTTGTTGCCCATTAAATGAACAAACAAGGCACATAGTGAACAGGGAAGTGATGTTGGCATTGGGGAAAGATGGATTTATTGTCAATGTTGGCCGTGGAGCTCTAATAGATGAAAAGGAATTGGTGCAATGTTTGATGGAAGGGGAGATAGGGGGTGCTGGCTTGGATGTGTTTGAGAAGGAGCCTATTGTTCCTAATGAGCTCTTTTCATTGGATAATGTGGTCCTCTCCCCACATGCTTCTTCATTTACTTCTGATGGTTTCAGTGAAACTTGCAAACTTGCAGCAGAAGCTCTACAAGTTTTCTTTTCAAGTAACCGACCTTGTACTCCAGTCTTGCATGACTAAATTTAGGCATTTGAGAGACACTATCGACATGCATACACAATAGTGAAATCTATGGATTTCAAAATAAGCTCAATTGGTGTGTGAGATACATGTAAGCTCTAATCCTACCATTTTTGCTTTGATGAAACTAAGATGTTTCTGCATGCATTTAGCTCATCTGGTAGAAGATGCTATATACTTAGTTATAAGATTAACTTGGTGGTAAGAAGAAAATGAAGGAAAAGAAAAGATAGGTGGTAGGTTTGAATATTCTGCTAACAAAAGACAACATATTAACAGTTAACATTTGCTGATAAAAGAACAAAAAAAGTGGAAAATGTTATATAAGAGTGGAAGGCTTTCGCTGCTAGATCTTGCAATGTTCAGATAAAGTCTTTGTGTTTCACTCTAATTATTCCAACTATGAAATAAGCTGCATCTATTTTGGTATTTTTATTTATGTTCAAGCTTGACATTGTTGTCTTTTGATCTAATGGTCATGAGTTTAAAATTCTCCAACCCCATTTTTTTGGGATCTTCACAATATTTGTCCATGAAGATGAGAAGCATAAGAACAATGAATTGGGTTGAAGAATTAATTCATTTCCCTATTAACTATGGCTACTTATAGAAGTGAAACATTGTGACAGGGAATGTTGCTCTTGGTAAGTTCTCTTGGTGGTGAATGTGTTTAATCTTTCACATGAAGCACTTTATTCTTGATTATGCAAACTTTTAAGTTGTTACTCGATAACACATTTAAAATATATTTGAATAAATTTCTTTATAAAAAAAATTTTAGAAATAGAAAAAAAAAAAAAGTGAATTAAATTTCTCTTATGAATTTAATTTATGCATTTTTTTATCTGTATGTAGATGCATTTTAACTTTTCTAAAAGTTTATATGCATAAATTGATTTTAATTTATAGACAAAGTTTATTATTTTAGAAATACTTATGAAGAAATTAATATAAATAAAATCTATGGTTTATTTGATAGTTTTTATATAAAAGTTTATTTATTATAAAAAATTCTTGACAGAATTAGAATGTTGACGGTTATTTTGGAAAGTTGAGTGACCAATTTTTTTCTTTTTTTGAAGAGGGCAATTGGAACAATTTAGCTCCACTCCTTAACGACACGACATTCTGAGCCTTTCGATGTTTTCTTACCTAGATTAATACTTTTTGTTATCAAGAATGAAATAAAAGGTGCAAGAAATAGGAGAAAACGAAATAGAAATGCTAAAGGATAAAAATAGAACAAAAAAATATAAGATAGTGAAAAAAAATTCTAATTGGTCGATTGAGTAAAGATGAAAGTGAGAAGAAAGAAAGAAACTGTAATTTTTTTATACGAATAAAAAAATGATTTATACCCAAAAGTGTGAACTTTTTACCCGATCAAAAATTATCTTCTTATAAAACTTATTTGATTTGTAAAACTTAATACATTAATATAAAAAATATTACAACTCCATTCAATTTCATGAACAAAATGATTTTGATTGATCTCACTAATAGAAATTTCTTTCCTTTATCTTTTATCAACCCATCCAAACAATAACACTTTTTTTTCTCATCTCTCTAATTTCAACATCCCTAATTCAGCACTGAAGTAAAAAAATTATTTCCTAGACTTACCATTATTCAAAAGTTGTATTTCTGAAAATTAATTATTTTTAATTTGAATTATTAAGTGATAAGATTTATTATGTACATTATATTATTTGTTACTATTCTCATTGACAAAAATGCTAAACCTAAAGATATGTTTATGAAATATTGTTAATCATTGTAGTCATATTACCTAGAGGTTAGAACTGGACATATGGATCAAGATCTGCAGAATTTGGCCCAAATGAATACGTGTATTTAAAGATCAAGCTCAAATAAGGGGTTGCCTGCGGCACCCCTATATTTTAAACCTGCACCCTATATATTTTAAATGACAACTTTGCCTTCTGGAAATAAATGGGGAGATGTGGGTGGTGGTTGGCGGTAGTTGCTATGCTTGGTGACTGTTGTGTTTGGTGGCTGATGGTGGTTCTGGTTGAGTTCAACGGTGGCTGTAGCAACGATTTTTGTAAGTATTTCTTTTCGTTTTGTACATCATTGTAATGTATAATCCAGTGACCTTGTAGGTTATACAATTTGAAATGTCAGAAGTTGAATTTTGATATTTCTAGAATCTAAAATATAAAATATATATTTTGAAACGTACAATCAGAATATATATATATATATATATATATATATATATATATATATATATATATTTAATTTTATGTGTTAAATGCTATTCTAAATTATATTCTGAGATATATTTAATTTTATTATTCATAAACTTCTTTTTTTCAAAAAATACATATCTTTCAAAGTATACAATCCAGTTTTGAAAACTATTACTTTTCAAGTTGTATATTTTAGAAATCAGAATTGTTTTTAAATTATATAAATCTAAAATATCTCAGAATAGTACAATTTGAAAATGAACATTCACACCCATATCTTGGAAAAGAAAAATTAAAACTCAATCAACTACTCATATTCAAGTTTAATGAATTTCACTTCAACTCCTCAAATAGTGTGTCAACATCTACCTTTTAACGCCTCCACCTCTATGAGCTCTACATAATCAAAAACCAACAATGGTATGCCTACTCCATTGCCATATAAAAGAATAATAAAAGAATAAGAGTGCTCTGAATTTTATGGGAGTGCATATGAAAAATATGTATGTGCAGAAAGGAATACCCCAAATTTTATATGTCTGATTGATATTAACCTTTGTTTTATGTTATCCTAAGTGTTAACATAAGCAAATTTTGTACCGGTTGTGCAATTCATTTGATTAGTTTCTACTTTTTCTACATGCACACAACAAAACATCTTGATATCATAACATGATGGTGACAATCTCTTTTAAGCTATACCCCTCTAACTAACTTTGTAACTTTTCTAGAGTTTCCTTTTGTAACATAGCCATTAAAATTAATCACCTTGTGTATTTATTCAAAAGAGGAATCAAATGTAAATAGGTCTAGCTCAATCAATGGGGATTCAAACTCTGAATCAATTGAATTTATTTTAAAATAATAATTATTATTGTTATTACTAAATATTATATGAATATGCATATTTTTGTATTAGCATATGAATTTGTCACTTTGACAATGGGATCAATGTATAAATTTCGGAGGTGCATAACATTAAAATTTAAAATAATTGTAACTTAAAATGAAAGGTGCATAACATTAAAATTTAAATAATTGTAACTTAAAATGAGAGGTGCAAGTGTCCATCTTTATCTCCAATTCCGTGGTGAGATACATGTATACATAATTTGATCCACAAAGAAATTTGGAACATGTATAAAGAAATTTATAAAAGCTAAATAAAATTATTCAAATCTTATTTGAAATTAACTATTTTAAAAGCTAAATAAATTTTCCTCATATACATTAAGAGAGACAATGATCATTGTTATCTGGCAAATTTAGAAACATAGAAACGAAATTATGTTAAAAATAGGAAGTATGACATCATATAGTATTTGTTAGGATATCATGTAATCTATATCTTGTTATTATTAGAGACAAGTAGAAGAATGTCCACTTTTTAAATTGGGTTATAGAGTCATTAATTTGTACGTAAATATTAAGATGAATAGAATTGGAAAATGTTGCAGAAACAGTGTAGTATTTTAAGATAGGTATTTAAGGTAGGAAGGTGTGTATTTTAGAATAAGTACATTTTTGAGATAGGTTTTGGTAATGTGAAGGATTTGCTTTACACATATTTTTTTTTTTGACATGTAAATAGGTTGTTTGTTTTGACATGCAAATATGTTGTTGTTACGATGTTTTGTGGATGCAGAGGTCAAACATGAAGTAGTAGTTAGTAAAGTAGGACACTATTGAACAACAAGATATCACATATGTGTCCTGCTTTGATTGGGAAAGATAAGAATTGTGTTTTTGACAAATGGAAAATGGTATTTACTGCTTCTTGATTATTTAATGTTAACTTTTAACATAATTCTTTTGTAAGGTGAATTGTATGTTACAATTTGTTAGGATGTATTTAGATTTATCTAATATTAAAACTCATCTCTGAAAATAATATTTTAAATTTTTGAACTTTTGTACAGAGAGTAACTTTATTATTTCCTATTAATATCGTTTTTTATTAACTTTATAAATAAGATGAGAACTAACAATATATTACATTAGACTTTGATTATAAATTCTAATTAAGATTAATTTCTAGAGGTGTTCCTCTATATAATTAGATGGTTATGAAAAAAACTATACTTTAGGTGATCTAGCACTGTTGAGCATCTAAAAAGTTATTGCCATCAAATTGAGGTTGAAGACAAAGTGGAGCCGTGTTTTGCACAACATTCTAATTAGTTTTTTATAATTATTAAAATTTATTTATTTATATATTTTGTTTTCTTTTTGTTTACAATTTTTTATTTTTATTTCTTAAATTTATAATTGCTTAAATATATTTTTAGTCTCTTAATTTGTCATAATTTTTTCTCTCTGAAAAATTCTATCCTAAAAAATACAATTATTTTTTTAGTCATCTAAAATAAAATTAGTCTGAAAAAATTAGGATTGTTACACATGTTGCAAACGAATGGCAGATTATCAACTATTACATGTGATTAATGAATTCATTGTAAAATAAAACATGTATAATTGGACATGTCAAATTTTTTTTTTACTTTTGATTTATTTTTATAATTTTTATTAAATCATGAATGTTCAACAAGAAAAAGAGTTACAGATTTGAACAATAAAATGAGTTGAATGAGTAAGAGACTACAAAAATAATCTTCTATATTGGGTGAATTGTATTCCCATATAGAGTTATGGATTTTGTTTTCTCTAAAAAAAAATGAGATTGGTCTGATGAGTGGGAAGTACACAAATCATCTTAATTTAAGAATTAAAAAGTAGCTATATAAAATTAAGAGGCTTAATTTAAGTCTTTTCTAATTTAGTCTAATTAACTTAAATATTCTTTATTTTACCTAAATATTCAAAGTATTTATTTATTTTTTATTTGCAAGTATTCCTGTAGATGTAACACTTACATGATCACATTTAAGTTTATTAAATATTAGATATTGGAGGATGAACTAAAAATTGAATATATAAAATAGAAAGATTAAATTTAAAAATACATAAAAAGTGAAATTATGTATGTGGCACAAAATTTTGTTTTTATAAACTGATATAAATTATGAAAATTAGTTTTTTCTTCATGCAGTTTATATTTATTATTTAGTACGATTAATTAATACTTGTTATTTCCAATAAATTGTGACTGGAAATCTAGGAGCTCTTTCATGGTATGAGTTTTTAATTACACTTCATTATATATAATTATGTTTAGTAAAGTTAATTTATATGTTGGTTCAAAACCTACAAGTTAAAGATAAAAATGGTTCAAAGACTGCTAAAATTAAAAAATATGGTTTTAAAGTTGAAATATTAACTACAAAATTGAAATTTTTAACCTGACCTATTATAGATATTCAGTAAAATTCTCTTAAAGGAAATATAAGTATACATTATCTAATGTTCACTTTTTAGTACCATGCATAAAAATATTTAAAAAAAAAAAAAATCATCAGTTACAACAGAACATGATATTGATATCTCTCAAGTTTGAGAAAAAAAAAATCTATAAAATGCATTTGAATTTCACTAACAATTTAAAACCTATTCTACCACTACCAAGGATGAGACCTTAACAAGTTGATTCAGAAAGCCTTTTAACAAACATAAACATTTGGAATTGTAAGGTTTAAATCCATAAATGATTTTATTTATATATCTATAATAAGCTTGAGCTGATAATCAATCAATTCATCATGCAGTATCTTTTAGGAAACAATGATATAAAATCTTTAAATAATTTTGAACTTATCTCTAATTACATAATTCCCTTTTGTTAAACATGGTTTTGAGATAGGATGGCTAGTCGTTTCTGCTGTGCTCTTTTGTTAAAGGGGAGTTAGACAACTTTATGAATATAAAACTAAGATTAATCTAAAGATTAGAGTAATCCAAATTCTTGATGTGACACTAATTCAACAAAATTAGGGTTCCATCAAGTGGAATAATCATCAATAGAACATATATTATTATATTATTAACTGCACGCTAAAACATGTATGTTCTGTGGTTTTTCTTGTGAAGAGTGATGACTGAAGAACAACCATTGGACCGCGGTGCTGCATTGATAGAAACATTTTCTGGTGGTTGCATTGTTAGAAACATTTTCTGCTAAGGTTATTAAAGTCACCTTTTGTCGTGTTGGATAAAAAAGCACAAACTGAGTCCAATCCCAGTTAGTGAAGTTTGAAACTGTGTGCTACCATTTTCACAAGATATTCTTCTTATGTGTGGTCATTATCATCTCACAAAAAATAATTCATTAAATAATTTCTTCATGCCATGTTTCACAGGTTTGAAATAGCATGCATGAGGTTGGTTTCAACTTTTTGAATGAACATAAAACCTAATGTTTTAATTTTGATTGAGACGTAGTCAACACATTCAAACCAAATAATTCCATGAATCATGTTACTATATTTAAAACATGCTTTTCTTAAAGATCTTGATTAAAATATGAAAATTTCTCATAAAAAAATTTAGACTAGTCTGAAAACAGTACAGATGAATGACTGTTAATTTAGAATCTCAATAAGTATTGCATGCGGAAAAGAAGAAATAGTGATGAATGAATCAGCACACCCATTAAGTTATGTTTTGAGTCAACAAACATGTCATACACATGTCTATGATTGCCATGAATCAGTTTAAGGTGATATCTTTGATTGATTAGTAAAACAGTTACATTTGAGTTCCTAACATTCAAGTTCAAGATTGTTAGAGAGAACATTTGAGAATTGATTTAATTTTCCATTAATATTTGGACTCTTTGTTCGGGTTTAAGATTATTTTTAAAGGTATATTATATGCAGATAAGTTATGTACATAATGTCTTCTGTCTAATATGCTTAGGTGGATTGGGGTTATCCTTAACTCTGATTATTTTATATCAATAATATAATCCTCTCTTGTATACATTATGCTTTTTTTTCATAAGCATTAGTCCTCTTGTTTATATATATATATATATATATATA
>Ga0099824_1002513_pt1 | contig 26848 bp, 24 predicted proteins | sample SiratrowhiteBW_FD_76837 | JGI IMG/M metagenome (GOLD analysis project Ga0099824, IMG submission 76837) | Root nodule microbial communities of legume samples collected from California, USA - Siratro white BW | ecosystem: Host-associated > Plants > Roots > Nodule | place: USA: California...
ATAATATATAATAATATATATATATATATATATATATATATATATTACACTTATCAATCCATTGCTATTCAAAAGATACATATCCCTTTTCATAAAATATTTGTTTCCATGTAAAACATGATCATCACATATTGAAAACCAAACACAAACAAACAGAAAGTAAACACAATAAACTAGTAGTTTTAAAACTTTGTTATAGCCTAACATCAATAACTTAATAAACTTCACAATCAAGCCACCTCAAAGCATTTATTAAAGTATCACATTGCATCAAGCCAACTCAAAGCATTTATTAAAATATCATGTTGCATAAACACATTCTACATCGACTCTATGAAATCATCAAATACAAAATAAATGACTCTACTTGTAGAAGACTCCTGTATTTAATAGATCTAGAGATTTACAACTCCAATGTGAATCCACACAGGCTCCAATCACTGAATCAACCATCTTGCATGACAAGGTTAGTCTCCCTGCAGTCACTCAGTTCAAACCTCCTTATAATCTCACCATCTAATAATATTCATCTATTTAATTCCTATTACTATTAGAGTCAAGAAGATATCACTTTATTGAGCAAATCCTTAGACCATATACATTCTATACAGTCTCAACACAAGTATTTTCTTTCCTGAAAATACTATGTCTCGATCATAGAGCACATATATTTCAAATTGTATAATAGATCTATACTTTCACTCACACATGCATAGACACATAGACATACATATTCATGCGCACACAAACACATGCATAGACACATACACATACACATTCATGCATAGACACCACACACAGACACATGCACACACACATAATAATAATAATAATAATAATAATAATAATAATAATAACAACAACAAATTAATTAACTAATTATTGATATATAATTTTTATTATTAAAAATAATTAATTAAAATAACTTTCTAATGGATAAGAAAGGAAATAAAAGAAAAAGAAAAATTTATGAAGATAGAATTATATTTAATATAATGTAATTATTTAAAAAAAACATAAAGAGATATATGATAAGGATAAAAGATTCCTTTATTAAATGAAAGTAATTGTGGAGAGAGAAGAAAGAGGTAAAAAGGAGAAAGAGAGAGAAAGAGAGGGAGAGAGCAAAGGTGATTTGAAGTAACAAAACTCTTGAACTATCCAGAACCACTTATAACTTTATTCCTAGTATGTCTCAACATTTAAAGGGAAGAGGAAGTGAGATTAAGCTCTTTCTTTGTTAATCTTAATAAACTTTTGAGTATTTTCTTATTTTTTTTATTTATTTTGAACTATCTTGAACTATATATTATCTTACTCATTTTTTTTTATTTATTTTATCTTCAGTTACGCACTGATCCTATCAAGTTACACACCGATCCTACTTACTTTATTTATTTTATCTCTAATTACGCACTAGTGCTATTTGTTTTATTTATTTTATTTGTAGTTAGGTTCTGGTTCAACTTATTTTATTTATTTTATCTTCAGTTACATAGTACTCTTATTTATTTTATCACCATTATGCACTGATCCAACTTATTTTATCTCTAGTTATGTACTGATCCTATTTATTTGTTTATTTTATCTCTAATTACGCACTTGTCCTATTTTATTATTTATTTTATCTCTAGTTACACATTGGTAATTTTTTTTATTTTTTTTATTTCATCCATAGTTATGCATTAGTTGTATTTATTATATCTTCATTTTCGTAGTGGTCTTATTTACTTTATTTCTTTTATTTCCAGTTTCGCACTATTTTTATTTATTTTATTTCTAGTTATATATTGGTCTTGATTTTTTTTACTTTATCTCTAATTTCGCATTGGTCCTATTTATTTATTTATTTCCAGCTATGCACTAGTCCTGTTTAATTTATTCTATCTCCAGTTACGCATTGGTCCTATTTATTTTATTTAGGTTATCTCCAATTTTATTAAAATTATATTTATTTAAAGTTCTTGCTTTAATTCTTATTTTATTCTATTTTGTAATAATTTAAATATCATATTTTTTACATATAAATATATATAAAATAAAAGTATGTAGTTTTTTCTAGATTTATATAAAAAAAAGTTACCTATATGTTATGTTATTATTTTACTGGTTGCATCTGTTTGAATGTAGTGTACAATTTATGAATTGAGATAAATATGACATAACCTGATTATGTTATGTGATTATTGAAAATGTCATGAGTGTGTTTATTGTTAAAGAGTCCTAAGTTTCAAACAATTTGAACTAAGTTAATATATGAATGTCTGTTTTTGGAAAGTCACTGTTTGATACAATGCAGGATGAAAGGCAGAGATCGGGTAGGGTCCATGGAAGTATTTCAAGTAGGTAAATATTTGGATAGTTCAAAATAACACATTGGACTAGGATATTTCACTGGCCAAACTTGGTACTATCCAATACCTACTCATCTTCACCAATGTTAGGTAGTGTGTGTGTGTGTGTGGGCGTGAGTGTGTGTGGTATATGGATCCATATGTTTGATAAGGTGAGACTAATTATTGTGGTTTTAGGTCATGTCATATGCCTCATTATTTGTGGTTGTGATTATAGGCTCTTGTTGTTTGTATTGTTTGTAATGTTTATTAAGTCTAATATTTAAGGTTGATAAGAACCCCACTTCATGTTTTTTTACATGTACTTGTTATTCGAGTAGAAGCAGAACCTGTTTAGTAAGAATTGTTAGGAAAGAATCTTTGAAAGATTTTCTGGATAATTGACTTATGAAGAACCAAGCTCAATTATCATAGAATATTGTCAATACCTAATTTCGTCTAGGCAAATAAAATTATTTATTGAAAAAAAGGAAAAAAAAAATAAAAAAAAGAAAAAAGTTAGGGTTGAATTCTATTTGTTAGAAATAGTATTTTATTTTATTTTAAATATGGAAAAATAATTTAAAAAATAAAATATGTTACTTTATTATTTAAACTAAAAAGTAAAAAAGAGAGAATTTTAGACTCATTCTATTTTTATGAAAAGAAAAAAAGACAACAAAAAAATGAAATTCTGGTTCATTTTAAGATAAATTGCAGAAAATAAAATAAAATAAAAAAGAGTTGAATGAAGCCCAATCCAATAGGGGTTTATTTGAAAAAAAAAATAAAAGAAAAGGTGACTAGGTCTGATCAGACTAGCGTTTTTGGCCCAACCTTTAGAGTTGCTAGATGTGTAAAAAAGGGGGAGGGGTGGAAGTTTTCTATTCACACCACACGTCTCCATTAATTGTACTTGTCACGTAAGTCCTATTGTTCACATCTCTGAACTCTCATCATTCACGTCGACTTTCTCTCTCTCTCTCTCTCTCTCTCTCTCTCTTACTTAAATGTTGTTGTTGTTAAGGTATGCAGTAGCCAACGTTTCTGCTTAACCCCTATCTTTGGCTTAAATGTCATTTAACCTCTCTCTATTAATCATTGCCTTCACTCTCTCTCTATTAGTGCATGCAACCTACATCTCTACACTTCTCCCCCACTGAACATTCATTCTGGTTAATCACTCACTTTTATTGAAAATAACTTAGACTGTTTAAGACTTTGTATTTTTTGTCTTCATAAACTAATTTCTTTTTTTATTCTTTTCGCACGTTCACTTTTCTAGTTCTACACTACCCTCTCATTTTCACCACATGGTTCAATTTTAATGATAATTGTACATAAAAGAGGGTTAATGTAATTGATTTTTCAGGTTTTCTTAATAAAATGCAATAATTAAAAATTTATCAGCATAGTAATTTGAAGAGTTTAAGAAATTTTATAAAAGACACAACACAAAGATACATACACATCTTTTATCATCTGTTGGGGGTACATGAGAGTTTAGAAAAATAGAGAATTATATATTACATTGACAGAAATTACAAAATACAGTCCCAGTTACAATTGGAAAAGGCATTGAAGCAGAAAGGATTAAAGAAAGCACTTTGGAAAAGGATCTTCAAACTGATATGTTTTGACCGCTTGGCTCCTTGCCATTATAATATGTGTTGGCTCTGTTTGTTTGCTTGAACTATGATAATCTCAATGTCCAGATGTTAGTTCTTTTTTTTGTTTTTTTTACTGAATGTGTAATAGGTAGAAATTGAATGTGACATAATTTTGAATTATACATGGAGTTACTGCTTTGAACACGTCCACTTCCTGTTAATTTTTCCAGGAGACTGTTGTCTTCTACATGGTCTCAACCTAACATGGTCTTTCTACCAATGCCAAAGCGAAAAAGAAAAATAGCATTAGAAACCGCAATAACCATGAAATCCTAAATTTTAAAAACCAAATTCCCTCAAATCAAAATAAAGCTCAATCCCAATCCAAACAAGAACCCTTAAAGACCAGAAACGAATAAACAGGGAAATTTAGAAAGTTTTAATCCAAAAACACTCAAAATTTTGAACAAGACCAAAAATCCAAAATTTCAGAATAAAAAATAACTCAAAAAGCATATAATTGTCCAAGCCAATATCCAATCTCAGAACCAAGAATATCAAACACAATCCCAAAATTCACAAATATCAGAACCAAATTCCAGGAACCATCAAGCACGGAAATAGCATCCAGAAACCCCAACAATTCCCAAAATATTATTCAATACAATTTCATAAATAGAAATCCAGAAACCCCAAGAATTCCCAAAATATTTCTGCATCTTTTTTTATTTTTTATTTTATTTATATTTATTTTATTTTATTGGCATTTTTATCTGGCATCCTTCTGTTTTAATATTTGTCTGTTTTATTATTTTATTTGCACCTGTTATTTGTCTTTAATAGCATTTTTATTGTTATTAAAAATAACATTTTTAGAACCACACTCATATTTCTTATTTGATTAAATGTATCATCTTAGGAAGGGCATTGTAGGGATGCTAACACCTTTCCCTCGCATAACTGACTCTCGAATCTTAAATTTGGTTTGCAGACTATTTCTTATTTTTGGTTTTTCTATGGTTTTCCAATAATAAACTATGGTGGCGACTCCATTCTCAATTTAAAATATTTTTTTAAAATTAATTTTTATCACCCTGTCATGATCCCAATCGTGACAGATGGCGACTCCACTGGTGACTTTAGAGGGCCAGGCCAATTTAATTAAATGATTAAAATTTGTCTGGTTTTCTAAGATTTATGTTTCCCTTTTCTTTTTATTATTTGTTTATTTTTGTAAATAATGTTTGTTTTTATTTATATTTTGTATATAATGTTTATCATTCTCTTTTCGTAGGATTGTTTATTTATATATATATAATGTTTTTATTGTTTATTTTTTATATATGTTTGTATGCTTTTGTTTTGTTGAAATATTAAATCCTAGGGTAAATGACGTGCTATATATCTGGTTGAGAATTTTTTGGTTGTTTGCAGGTAATGATTTGGGTATGTATTTTTCTCCCTTCATAGACATTCTTTATTGCATATCATGAATGGGGCCCTATACGTGGGTCTGCGAAGCTGAGAATAGAGGAGTCATGTAGCTAGACTGGGTAGATTTACTTCCTAACTTGGTTGTTGCGAAAACTCCAGCTAGAGTCTGTTTGTTTTTTCCTCATGTCCATAAATATGTCATTCATCGAATGACATGGAAGTGCATGTTAAAGTAGGTCATGGCTCTAGTGACCTTTAATAGGAACTAGGGCAAAGCTATCCTGTGTGAGCGCATTTACAAGGTTAGAACTTAAGCCCCATTAAGTCGAACCTTGGTTAGAACACTAAGCGAGAAATTTTGCACCTCAATGGTCCACTACTCTCTTCAATTATTGTTATCAGAAGCGGTTGATTTGGAAATAGGAAAATAAATAAATATTTTTCCTAACATACATTTCATACCTTCTAGGATTTAATAAAAAAAACATTAAACATTTTCGTCACATGCACTACATACATTTTAGGATTTGAAAAAAAAAAAAAAACATTAAACATTTTCCTCACATGCATTACATACTTTATTTTCCTATAAAGGGTTTGATAAAAAAAACATTAAATATTCTATCATATGCATTACATATTTTTCTTTTTCTAAATTTTTTTTGGTACTTTTCTAAAACAGTCAAACTATAAGATTTGTGAGTATCGCCATGGAATTTAGCATGAGTCTTGAAATTGAAGTTCTAGTGAGGAGTTTGAAGAAGAAGATAAGAATTAGGGTATAGGATACTGATCTGACTAGACTCAGGGAGCTGGGCAGAAGATCAAGGTTGTGCAAAAGACCTTTTTTAAGAACAGGTAAACCTATTGGTGTTATAGGAAGTGGAGGTTCAAAAGCCTGCTTTGACAGCTCTGGCCCAATACTATGATCCCCAATTAGGTGTTTCACCTTTCAAGATTTTCAACTGGTGCCTACTATTGAGGAGTTCACTCAGATTTTGTGTATACCTATGGAAAAGATGATACCATATCGACACCTGGAGCAACTTGTTTCTAAGTGTACTATATCCAAAATAATGAAAGTATCCATTGGAAAGTTAGAGAGCTGGCTTACCACTCTGAATGACATAAAAGGCTTTCCCCAGAAGTTCTTGGAAGATCATTTGCATCAGCTAAGCAAAGAAGGGTATTGGGAAACATTCATGGATTTTCTGGCTTTAGACCCGTTATGGAATTCTCTTGTTTTCCAAAGAGAGATTTCGTGGATTAAATTACAATTGATGCTTTTTTCGCTTTCAAAAACTAATTCAAAAATCTTGTCACAACAATTCTGGCTGACACACTCTTAAGGCTGGATTCATGTCATGCAAAGGCAAGAAGATATCTGGTGTGTTGTTGGCCTGTTCTCTATGTCTGGTTGATTTCTCACACCAGAGAAAGATTGGCAGGAATCAGTTGTCCAGTAGAATTGGTGATTCAACAAAAGATGGAGGTAAAGGAAGCCAATGAGTGGTCACAATTTCTAGCTGGTTTGATTCAACTAAAAATCCAGTGGCAACCTTTTTGGCATCAACAGGCATATCTCATTTATCAATGTGCACAATTTCCTAATGTACCTCTTATAGGAACCAAGGTCTGTATGAATTGTAATCCAGTGTTGGCTCAAAGGCAATTTGGATATCCTATAAGGGGAGCTCCTACTTCTGCTGTGCCGAAAAACATTTTTGTTCTATTATGAAAATGTTTCTGCAAACATTATGCCAAGTCTGAAAGGTTTGAAGGAATGTTATTCGTGCAAAGAGATTCTATATCATGGGCTTATGACAAGAAAATTACTTATTACCAATGGGTGATAGAAGGAGTCGAGAAAGTCAAGTTGCCTTTCAGGTTAATTTCTTCAAGCATGGTGATTGATGAGCCAATACTGGATGAATTAACCTAAAGAAGTGAAGTGGTTGAAGGTAGAAGTTGAAAAATAATTTTTTGCAATAATATCATTGCATTCCATATCTTTGCATTTTTTCTAATTCATTTGTAAATAAAATAACATAAAATATATAGTAACTACTAAATTCTCACAACAGAAAGATGGAAGCTGAAGGGTTGAATCTTGTGCACTCGTGTCTTCCTGATGCACAAATCAACAATTGGGAGTTCAAATATTTACCTGTGGTGTATACAAATGATTGAATATGCAATAATTTTGAAAAGTTGAATGGTTTTGAAAATTCTAATTTTACGTTCCCTGTTGATGATACGAAAAATGATTATGATGAAGACTATGAACCCTGTCTGAAATTATTAAGATTAGTGGAACAAGAGGCAAAAGAGATTAAACCGCATCAAGAGGACGTAAAGATAATTAATTTGGGAGAAGAAGGAGAAGAGAAGCAAGTCAAAATTGGCACTAGTATGAGCAAAGAAATGCAAGAGCAGTTGTACACTCTTTTGCAAGAATTTAAGGATGTTTTCGTTTGGTCTTATCAAAATATGTCTGGTATGGACCCTGATATAGTATATCAGAAATTACCTCTTAAACCATAATATCCTCCAATTAAGCGGAAGTTAAGAAGAATGAAACCTAAGATGACATTGAAAATAAAAGAAGAGGTAGAAAAGCAATTTAATGCAGGTTTTCTAGCGATAGCCAAATATCTCCAATGGGTAGCAAATGTTGTACCTGTACCGATGAAGGAAGGGGAAGTATAAATGTGTGTTGATTATCGAGATTTGAATAGAGCCAGTCCTAGAGATGATTTTCCACTACCACATATTGATACTTTGGTTGATAACACAGTCACATCTTCATTATATTCATTCATAGATGGATTCTCTAGGTATAATCAGATCAAGATGACACCTGAAGATATGGAGAAGACTACCTTCATCACCGTATGGGATACTTTTTGCTAAGGTGATGTCATTTGGGCTTAAAAATGTTGGGGCAACATATCATAGGGCAATGGTAACTATTTTCCACGATATGATACATAAGAAGATCGAAGTATATGTCGATGATATGATCGCCAAATCTAAATCTGAAGAGGAACATCTTATTAATTTGAGAAATTTATTTGAAAGATTAAGGAAATTCAAGCTCAAGTTGAATCCCACAAAATTTTGATGTGAGATTCAGAAAACTTCTAGGTTTCGTGGTGAGTTAAAAGGGATTTGAAGTAGACCTAGACAAGGTCCGTGCAATTCTGGAAATGCTACACCCTTATACGGAAAAAGAGGTTCAAGGTTTTCTAGAAAGATTAAACTACATTTCTAGGTTTATTTCTCAGATGACTTCCACTTGCAAGCCAATATTCAAATTGTTGAGCAAAATTCAAACTGTAAAATGGAATGAAGACTGTCAAGAAGCTTTTGTCAAGATTAAGCAATATTTATGAGAACCTCCGATACTGCGCTGCCAGTCTTAGAAAGACCTCTCATCTTGTACTTGACAGTATTAGATGAATCAATAGATTGCGTCTTGGGTCAACATGACGAGACAATAAAGAAAGAACACACTATATACTATCTTAGCAAGAGATTCAATGACTGTGAACAAAGATATTCAGCATTAAAATGAACTTGTTGTGTCTTGGCTTGCCCTGCTTAGAGATTAACACAGTACATGTTGAGTTACACCACATGGTTAATATTAAGATGGATCCAATCAAATATATCTTTAAAAAACCTGCTCTCACGGAAAGAATTGCCCGATGACAGATGTTATTATCAGAATATGATATACAATATGTTACTCAAAAGGCTATAAAGGACGATGCTCTAGTAGACTTTTTGGCTCACCAACCTTTTAAACATTATCAACCTATGCAACCTGAATTTCCAGATAAGAAATTTTGGCTCTCTTCGAAGAAGATAATGAGGATGATGCCTGGACTTTATTCTTTAACTGGTCATCCAATGCTTTGGGACATGGTATAGGGGTAGTGCTTATCTCCCCTGAAAGACAATACATACCTATGACAGCTAGACTGTGCTTTGACTGTACCAACAATATAGCTAAATATGAAGTGTACACTATTGGGATTCGAGCCACCATTGAATTTAAAATACAGAATATGAAGATATTTAGTGATTATGCTCTCGTCATCCATTAGATAAAAGTATAATAGGAGACTCGTGATAAAAAATTGATCCCTTATTAAGCATATATCAAGGATTGATGGAATATTTTGAAATTATAACTCTTCATCATATTCAAGAGAAGATAACCAATTGGCTTACGCCCTTGCTACCCTATCATCCATGTTTGAGATTAATCAAGAGGGAGAATTGCCAATGATCAAAATGAAGAGTCATGAATATCCTGCTTATTGTTCCTTCATAGAAGAGGAATCAGATGACAAACCTTGCTATTTTGATATCAAGAGGTACCTCAAAAGTAAAGAATATCTCGAGGGAGCCACCGAGAATGATAAAAGAATGTTAAGAAGATTGGTTGCAAAATTTGTGTTAAACAAGGATGTGTTGTACAAAAGAAATCATGATATGATACTTCTCAGATACAAACGAAGCAAAGTTGATTTTGAAGGAAGTCCACGAAGGAGCCTTTGGAACTCATATGAATGGTCATTCAATGGCTAGAAAGATTTCGAGAGCAGGATATTTTTGGCTGACTATAGAAAATGATTGTTGCGTCCATGTGAGAAAATGTCACAAATGCAAGGAATACGCAGACAATATCAATGTCTCCCTGATGACATTGAAGGTTTTATCCCCACCTTGGCCATTTTCTATGTTGGACATAGATGTTATTGGAGCTATTGAGCCAAAGGCTTCTAACAGACACCATTTCATCCTGGTGGCAATAGATTGCTTCACCAAATGGGTGGAAGTTGCTTCTTACACCAATGTAACAAGAAAAGTAGTGGCAAAGTTCATCAAAAGATAAATAATTTATAGATATGGTCTACCTAGCAGGATCATAACTAATAATGCCACAAATTTGAATAATAAAATGATGTCGAAACTGTGTGAAGAATTCAAGATTCAATATCATAATTCTACTCCTTATTGGCAAAAAATGAATGGAGCAGTTGAAGCTGCAAACAAGAATATAAAGAAAACCATTCAGAAAATGGTAGTGACATATAAAGACTAACACGAGATGTTGCCTTTTGCTTTGCATGGTTATCATACTTTAGTGGGAACATCGACTAGGGCAACACCATTCTCATGGGTAGATGGAATGGAAGCAGTTCTCCCTTTTGAAGTAGAAATTCCTTCTCTAAGGGTGTTGATGGAAATTCAATTAGAAAAAGTGGAGTGGGTTCAAGCTAGGTGTGATCAACTTAACCTCATTGATGAAAATAAATTAGCGACAATATGTCATGGACAACTATACCAAAGAAAAATGAAAAAGGCATTTGATAAGAAGGTTTGGCCTAGAGAATTCCAATAAGGTGAATTGGTGATGAAAAATAGCATATCAGTCCAAAGGGATAGTAGAGGAAAATGGATGCCAAATTATGAAGGCCCTTATATAGTGAAAAAGGCACTGCCTGGAGGTCCGCTAATCCTTACAAGGATGGATGGGGAAGAGTTGTCGCTGCCGGTTAACTTTGATACAATCACAAAGTTTTATGCTTAATATGATTCTGTAATGACAGGGATTTTTGTATAAAGTATTTTGTGCGGTATTGCACTTTTTTATTGAAATTCAAAAGTTTCATTTAGCAAATTTTTGTCTCATACTAAAGTATACACCATGGTAATCTTAAAGGGTTGTTGCAGAAAGAACATTAAAATTAAAACAAAATCATAAAGAAAAATTAAAAATATAAAACAATAATGATAAAAAAAAATGTGTGGTGAGTTTTTTGTTCATGGATTATTGAATTCACATGATTACGAATAATAATAAAATGGGAATCATTGAAGCGAGGTGTTTAGTAAAGGTAAAAATTGACTTTTCCAAGGAAATATTCACATATATGGTGTTTTTTACCTTTTGGCCTTCCTAAGATTTCCAAGCTTCCTAAAATTACCAAGCTTTCTAAAAATTCCAAGCTTTCCAAAATTTCCAAGATTCCCAAAATTTCCAAATAAAAGATTCCCAAAATTTTCAAATGAAATGATTACCCTAATGGTTACCATTGCCTAAAGATTAGTACACTAGGGGAGAAACATCATGTTTCTGTTGATTAGCCAAAGGAATATTCTCCTATCTTTGTTCCTTCTTTTCAGGGGCATTAAAAAATTATATATAAAAATAAAAGAAATCAAAAAAATAAAAGTCCGTTAGATTGAAAACCAGCAAGGGCGATCTAAGCAAATGATAGGACACAAAAAGAGATAAAAATGACACGTGTTAGAGGTCATCAAATTTTGTTTCACTATTAATCTTTTTGGAAAAATTAAGAAATCCTGATTCAAGGTGATATATGGCCATGTTTCTTCATCCCAAACACTTTTATGTATCCTTTGTACCCTCTTTGAGCCAAAGATATTTCTTTCAAAATACCATCAATAGATATCATCAACATGTTAAAACTCGGTCCAAGGTTCCAATAGAAAAAATTCATCAAAAATGAGTATGTTAAAAAACTCCTAATACATCAAAGAAGGAGTATGATTAGAAGTTCCCAAGGGTCTAAAAGAAAAAATCATCAAAGAAGAAATGCATTAAAAACTTTTCAAGTTTAAAAAAAGAAAAAGTGAAAAAAAAGAGAAAAAGGAGAACTCATAGAAGAAAACCCTGATTGTACACATTATTTGGATGACGATCCTTGTTTAAAAATATGAAACCCAAAAAAATAATTTTTAAGCCTTTATGTCATTTTCTTCATAATCCTATAACCCCTAGCCATGTTACAAGATCAATAATGTCCATATTGATTGATGAATGATTGTCTATGATTTTCATAAAGTTTCACTTTATAACAAGAGGATATGATTGATAATACGTGTCGGAAAAAAAATGAAAGAATGAAAAAAAGAAGAAAAAAATGGAAAAAATGTTAATTAGAATGCCTCTGTTAAAAGGGAGCTACTTGTCAATGGACCAATTGAGAGTAAAACATCAAATGAGAAGTAACATTGGGGCAATCTGACAACTTTGTCATTCCTCACATATATCTCATCATACATACAAATTGGGGCAATCTAGTTTCATTCCTATCCTTTGCTATCCCATTTTTCACCTTACCAAGATAAACCATCTTTCACACAAATCTCATTATTCCCCTTGTACATACAAACTGGGACAATTTGCAAGAATATTCTGGTAAAGCCTACTTCTCTTTCAAGGACAGTCTTTTACAGTTCTCTTGTTGTTTTATTTAAACCAAGGTGTTCATACTCAAATAGCCAGCCCAACATACCCAAAATTGGGGCAATCCTCTTTGAGGATTGTACACTTCCAATTTCTTTCAGATACCTCAAATTCTCATTCACACACTTGTCCTTTACCCATGGGTTCAAGAAAGCATTAAAGTTGTCTTTCTAAACGAAAAGCTGATAATTACACCATATTGACATTAGCTTTAAATATCCCTAGGTTTTCAGAAATAGAAGAGAGTATCTAATGAATTCAATAATTACAAAGAACATTTGACTCTATATTAATTTATACATACCTTCTTTTTCGAAAAAATTGTACATAATTTTTAAGATAAAAAAAAATCATTGAAAAAAACCTTTTTACATAAAAAAAAAAGAAATTTGTTTTACAGAAAACGAAAAAAATCATTGAAAAGGAATCCTTTATACATACCTTTTAAAACATTAAAAAAATTAATTGAAAACAATCCTTTGTACATACTTTTTGAAACATTGAAAATCATTGAAATTTTTTGAAAATTATATTAAAAGAAAGTTTTGAAAAAAAACCTTTGTACATACATTAAAAATCATTTGATAATTGCAAAATAAAATCTCATGCATTCATTTATGCATTCTCATTCAAGCAAAAAATAATAAAGCATCATGCATTAGGCCATGCATTTAAACAATAAGCAGAAAAATTGAATAACTTTCATGTATGTTCACAAAAATAAAAATTGTCTTGCATTCATATATGCATTTTTCAAAAAAAAAAAAAAAAATCATGCATTTATATATGTATTTTAACAAAAAAATTTATTCATGTATTCATACATACATTTTTCTCAAAATAATTTTTCATGCACTTACGCATTTTCTCAAAATGAATTTTCATGCATTTATACTTTCATTTTCCTCAAAAATAAATTGTCATGCATTTATACATGCATCTTTCTCAAAATAAATTTTCATGCACTTATGCATTTTCTCAAGATGAATTTTCATGCATTCATACATGCATTTTCCAATAAAAAAAATTCTCATACACTTATGCATTTTCTCATAATGAATTTTCATGCATTTATATATGCATTTTTTCAAAAAAAAAAAAAAGAAAGAATAAAAATCTCAAGCACTTATACGTTTTTTTCAAAATGAATTTTCATGCATTCATATATGCATTGTCTTAAAAAAATATTCCATGCACTTATTCATTTTCTTAGAATGATTTTTCATGCATTTATATATGCATTTTCTAAAAAAAAAAAATCTAGTGCACTTATGAATTTTCTTAGAATAAATTTTCAAGCATTCATATATGCATTTTCTCAAAATAAAATTCCATGCACTTATGAATTTTCTCAAAATGAATTTTTGTGCATTCATATATGCATTTTCCCAAAAATATTTCACACCCTTATGCATTTTCTCAAAATGATCTTGTTTAGGCATTTATATATGCATTTTCTCGAGAAAAAAATAAAATTGAAAATTTGTAGTATCCTTTTGAAACATTTGAAAAGTTATTTGTTCATTCAAATTTATTGAAATATTCTTCTCAAAAAAAAAAAAATCTCACACTCTTATTTGAAAATTGGTGCATATCTTATTGAAAATTATTTTCTGGTATGTTGATCCCTTACAATGCAAGGTCAACGACCAATCTCTTTATTTTCTAGTAAGTTGATCCCCTGTAGCGCAAGGTCACAACCAACTTATTTCCTAGTACGTTGATCCCCTAAAGTGCAAGGTTAGTGGCGAACCACTTATTTCTGGTATGTTGATCCCCTGTAGTGCAAGGTCAGTGGCCAACCTCTTAGTTTTTGGTACATTGATCCCCTACAGTGCAAGGTTATAACCAATCTCTTTATTTCTAGTACATTGTTTCCCTGCAGTGCAAGATCAACATCAAACCTCTTAGTTTTTGGTACGTTGATTCCCTGCAGTGCAAGGTTAGCAACTAACCTATTATTTCTGGTACGTTGATCCCTTGCAGTGCAAGGTTAGCGACCAATCTCTTTATTTTTTGGTATGTTAACCTCTGCAGTGCAAGGTCACGACCTACTTCTTATTTCCTAGTACATTGATCCCCTACAGTGCAAGGTCAGCGGCCAACCTCTTATTTCCTGGTACGTTGACCCCTTGCAGTGTAAGGTCAATAACCAATCTCTTATTTTCTGATATGTTGATCCCCTGTAGTGCAAGGTCACAACCAACCTCTTTAGTTCTGGTACATTGATCCCCTACAGTGTAAGGTCAACAACCAACCTCTTATCTTCTGGTCCGTTGATCCCATGCAATGCAAAGTCTCGGTCTTTTAAATGTTTCTTTCCTTACACTATCTTTTACTTCGATAATCTGAATTTCTTGAAAGTTCAGATTATTTGGTAAAATTTAAGTAAGGAGAGACAACTATCAATACCCAATTTCTTCTAGACAAATAAAGTTATTTATTGAAAAAAAATGAAAAAAGTTAGGATTAAATTCTATTTATTAGAAATAGTCTTTTATTTTATTTTAAATATGGAGAAATAAAATATGTTACTTTATTATTTAAGATAAAAAAGAAAAAATAAAAGAGTTTTAGACTCATTCTATTTTTATGAAAAAGAAAAAAAAGACAAAAAAAAATGAAACTTTGGTTCATTTTAAGATAAACTGCAGCTAATAAAAGAAAAAAGAGTTGAATGAAGCCCCATCCAATAGGGGTTCATTTGAAAAAAAAAAGTGATTAGGTCTGATCAGACTGGTGTTTTTGGCCCAATTCTTTAGAGCAGCTATATTGTAAAAAAGGGGTAGGGGTGAAATTTTCTATTCATACCTCCACGTCTCCATTAATTGTGCTTGTCACGTAAGCTTTATTGTTCACATCTCTGCATCCCATCATTCACGTCCACTCTCTCACTCTCTCTCTTACTTAAATGTGGTTAAGGTCTACAACATCCAACGTCCCTGCATTACCCCTCTCTTTGGCTTAAATGTCATTTAACCTCTCTCTATTAATTACTGCCTTCACTTTCTCTCCATTAGTGCATACAACCTATGTCTATGCACTTCTCCCCACTGAACATTCATTCTGGTTAATCACTCATCTTTATTGACAAATAACTTGGACTATTTAAGACTTTGTATTTTCTGTCTTCATAAATTAATTTATTTTTCTGATTCTTTTCGCACATTCAGTCTTCCAGTTCTACCGCACCCTTTCGTTTTCACCACATGGTTCAGTTTTAATGATAATTGAGAGTTAATATAATTAATTTTCAGTTTTCTTAATAAAATGCAATAATTAAAAATTCTATCAAGAAAGTAATTTGAAGAGTTTAAGAAATTTTATAAAAGACACGACACAAAGATACATACATGTTTTTTTATCATCTGTTGGGGGTACACGAGAGTTCGGAAAGAGAGTAAAAATAGAGAACAATATATTACATTGACAGAAATTACAAAATACTCTCCCAATTAAAATTGGAGAAGGCATTGAAGCATAAAGGATTAAAGAAAACACTTTGGAAAAGGATCTTCAAACTGGTATGTTTTGATCGCTTGACTCCTTGCCATTATACTAAGTGCTGCCTCTGTTTGCTCTGTTTGTTTGCTTGAACTATGATAATCTCAATGTCCCCGTTAGTTTTGTTTTTTTAAGTGAATACGTAATAGGTAGTGAAAGAATTTTGAATTATACCTGGAGTTACTGCTTTGAGCACGTCTCCGCTTCCTATTATATTTTCTAGAAGACCGTTGCCTTCTATACGGTCTCAACCCCACACAATCTCACGCTCCCCACCATTGCCAAATCTGAAAAGAAAAACAACAGTAGAAACCACAATAACCATGAAATCCTCAATTTCAAAAACCAAATTCCCTGAATTCAAAATAAAGCTCAATCCCAATTCAAACGATGACCCTTAGAGACCAAAAACGAATAGAAAGGGAAATTTGGAAAGTTTTAATCCATAAACACTCAAAATTTTGAACAAGACCAGAAATCCAAAATTCCAGAATAAAAACTAACTCAAAAAGCATATAATTGTCCAAGCCAATATCCAATCTCAAAACTAAGAATATCAAATACAATCCTAGAAATTCCCAAATATCATAACCAAATTACAAGAACCATCAAGCACAAAAATAGCAATCCAGAAACCCCAACAATTCCGAAAATGTTATTCAATCTAATTTCATAAATAGCAAATTAGAAATCCCCAAAGAATAGCATACAGAATCCATCAAACACTCAAAACAAAGCACAAAAAAAAAAATGAAAAAAAAATAGAAACGAATAAGAACACCCTTATGGAAATAGAATCAATACCAAAATCCTTAACCAATACTCATTTCAACAAAATCACAGAACCAGAATAATACTTATCGCAAAAATACCTTTCAAAAGGAACTCATAAATCAATCTAAATATCAAAACGTCCCAACTAGTCCAACTTATCAGAGATTAAATTAAAGGCTTACCTTGATCGTTGTTTAACCATAACTTTCGACACCATTGAACATCCTCTTTCGCCATAGCGCGAAGGTGATTATGAACTCCAAAGCCAGACTCCAGTCGAAAATGTCCACAAATTGGAAAATACAAATCAAACCTATAAAATCCTCAAATCAGAAAAGAAAAAAGAAAAACCAAAATTTAGAAAGTCTCTCTATAGACCAAACCTCAACCAAAAATCCAAATACCACTGCCTCAGTGAAACCCACAACCCTTTTGTCAAGGCATGGTGCTTGTCGTCGTTGAGCACTGCACCTTCTCAATTCCGAAGAACCCAATCTCATCAGCACTGAAAACCCCATGATAGTCAAATGGATCGCGTCTCAACCTCTGCACCGCCATCTACTAGGGCGGCATCTCCATAGAGTTTTGCCTCTACGACACGTTCTTCCTTCATTCCTTGCTCATAATCCTTGTAAACAACAATATGCGACTCATCAACGATCGAAACAACAACAAACTCTCGTTGCGCAGATTCTCGTCACCGGCGAGATACTCCGAGACCTCCACCAACGTCACCCACTCCCTTTGTTGGCAGCGATTTGCCGAACTCTAACCCCAATCGCTGATGCTGCCCCCTTTGCTTAATCGCGTAACCCTAATGTTGTAAGCCTAGGTATGGCCCAATTGAAATTGGAAATGAATAAGAGTGTGGAAATATTACATTGGTGCATGATTGAGTTTGAGGAAGGAATGAATAAAAGGATGAAGCGTGAAATTGAGAAAGAATACGTCATGAGCTTGACCCAATTTTGGATTTCAAAGTATGGAAGAAAGAATAATAGGGGTGTAGTAATTTTATAAGCTCACCCAAGATGAAGATGAAAGTGCAACATTGTGGGCTCACCAATACAAAATCAATAAAAAGTTGGGTTTGACCCACTTTATATAAGAAAGCTGATTTGATTTACGTGTGTTCTTTTTAGGCCCAATTATTTGTTTTATGCATCATAATATTACTATTTTCATTTATTTTTATATTATTCTCTTTTTTTGACTACCCGTTATCTCGCGTGAAAGGAAGAGCGCATCGAACCAACTCCATTTTAAAGTTATACGTTATCGCCCATCGTGCACTTAGTCGAGTTTAACAAAGAAAAACATTTCTAAAGGAAGCAAGGAATTTTTACCAAAACAACAACTAAGACGCATTAGTATAACAACTACCGGTCATCTAGGCGTGAAGAGAAGTAGTAAAATGGAAAAATAGGCTAAAAGTGTATTATATTACTAAGGGACCACAACAGGCCTCCCATGCACATCATCATGAATGGTTGGTCAAGGTAACCAACAAAAAACTACAATGAGCCAACAAAAAGAAGTCATCTACAACAACCATCAAAAAGAGATTTCTACATGCCTAACCTAGGGTATCTTCTTGTCGTCCTCAGCTGAGCCAACATCCAAAACCGTCGTGGTCTCATGAGTGGCAGAAGGGGGGAGATCTTGAATAGGCACCAACCAATCGTTATGGACATCTTTGTTCTCATCCATCTAATTTTCCTCAGGGATGCCATATAGCAAGACTGCTTGGAGAATAGCTTGCCAGAAGGACTCAGAGTGGACTGTTAGAACATAGTCATTAAGCTCGTTAACTTCCAACTCCAACTGAACCTTCTCGAACACGACCTAGTCATGGGCGGAGGCAGCTTCAGTGAGTTTATCCTCAACACGTTTCAATTAAGTAGAGAGGCGCTCTTTCTCCCTTTCAGATGCCTTGAACTTAGCATTAAAAGCCTCACGCTCAGATTCGGCTTTCTGCAACACCTTGCCCTGAACTGAGTTGGCATCCAGAGTTGCCTTCAAGAAGTCACTTCATGCCGCCAACTCCTTCTTCAGCTTTTCCTCCTCGGACGATGACCTCTTGGACCACTCCAACCTTAACACCTTGGCGAAAGCAAGAGCGCGACTTTGCATTTCTAAGAAGGCGTCGCCAAACACCTCGGTTGAGGCAGCATTCAGTGCCCCTCTCTCTGCTGAGGAGAGCGACATGTTGATGCCCTTGTAGAATCCCATGTTAGGGGCGAATAACTGCTCATGTTTCTCGGCCCCCCTTCTGGAACCTTCATACAAGCCCTTTTAGGAGACTGGCACGAAGAAGAGTGTTTATTTATCTTCTTCTTGGCTTCCTTATCAGTTACAAGAGGAGGCTCAAGGTCGATGTAAGCTTGCAAGGAGGGAGTGGTTCGTAGAGGGCTGGTAAAACCCGACCCCTTGTCGGCTTGAGGCTCTCTCTCAGTCTTGATCTTCCCCAAACGATCTATGAAGTTGCCGCCCTGTTGAGCCATGATACCTAACAACAATAAGCTATTCAACAGAGTTAAAACCAGTCACTTGTCGATCAAAAAGGAAACAAACATACCCTTCAAATTCACCCAACCCTGAGAAGTAAGAAAAAACTTAAGTATTTTTTGGATCAAAAGTTGCTGAGGAAACTGATCTAAGATATCAAACATCTTCTCGTCATCCTCGGTCACGGACGACCTCGGCCAAGAGAGATAGCCGATAGGATCTTGGGTCTAATACAAAGGAAATTTGGAGGTTTCCCCATTAAAGAAATAATGTCGTCTGACAGGCGAAATGTATATTTTGAAAAAGGCATCCTTAAAATATTTCTAAGAAGTGAAAGAGTAAAGAGAGCAGCCCCTAATTTGCTTACTAATGACAACCATCTAACTAGATAACAAGGGTGAGAACTATAGAAATGCAAAAAACATGGGGAGATGGCTTTAGTTGAAACATCTCTGTCAACACACGAAAGGCGTGAAGAGACGCCCAGGAGTTGAGGTGCAGTTGAGTAGGGGTGACGTTCAGAGTGTGGAGCACACCCATAGTTAACTCATCAAATGGGATGCGCACATGAGAATTTGTGAGTAGACAGACGTACATAAAGAAATCTGAGCCATGATCTTCTTGCCCAAGGCAAACGTTGTCAATGGTCGAGCACCACTTCATAGAAAGAACACCATATGGAATGCCATCAACAAAAATACGGTATGTTGTCATATAGCTCTCCATCATAGAGGACAAGGGTACTTAGAAAAGTGGCGTGTAACATGTGAACTGGCCACTCATATCCTGTCGTGCGGGGAAGGTTGTCTTCAGCAACTTCTACAACCAGTCGAGACGCCGTGTTGACGTGGTCTTCTCGCACTCTCGCGTTATACCTATAGGATCTCAGAAGCCAGATGTCGAAGCTACAATCTCACAACGAGGAAACTGAAAGTTACACCCCTTATTTATAGGGAGAGCCCACCCCAACGGCTATTAAAAGGAGATGTATCGCCTCCCTAGCTGTCAGATCATTTTCTGCACAGATCTCGAGAAAGGGCTTATGTAAGCCACCAAAGCACAGAGGTTGATAACGCTATCACGGTTCATGCCAAAAATGGCTGAGAAGATGAAACCTATTATTGGATTGCTCAAGAGGACTTGACGCTTTAATTGGGATGACAACTTTGAAAATATTTTCATAGAGTTGAAAAAGTTCTTGGCAAGTTCTCTAGTGATATAAAAACCTATCCCCAACGAGCCTATACTTGTATGTCTCTCAATATCTGAAGACACCATCAGTTCAGTGCTCATTCAAGACGTTAGCGGTGAGCAGAGACTTGTATACTTCGTTAGCCGAACACAACAGGAAGCAGAAACCAGGTACCAGTTGATCGAGAAGGTGACATTGACATTAATAACAACAACCCGAAGAATGAGAGCTTACTTCCAGAATCACCCGATCGTTGTCAAAACTGACTACCCAATCGTTAAATATTGGGGAAGCCAGAATTAGCTGGGTGTTTGGTTGGGTGGTCAATAGAGTTGTCTGAGTACGAAATTCGATATGAACCGAGGGGTGTAATCAAGTCCCAGTTTCTGGCTGACTTTGTTGTTGAGTTGAGTCATGAGCCCGAAAGGGCATAACCAACGTGGACCCTTTATGTTGACATGTCATCAAATCCCAAAAGGGTGGGAGCACGAATTGTACTAGAGGGACCAGGAGACCTCACAATTGAGCAATCTCTTAAGTTTGGTTTCAAAACATCAAATAATTAGGCAGAATATGCAACATTGCTGGCCGGACTAGAGTCAGCGCCTAACATGGGAGCACAACACATAGTATGCAACAACGAATCCCAACTCATGATGGGTCTCCTGAGCAGAGAATTTCAAGTGAAAGACCCGCTACTCTTGCAGTATTATCACAAAGCGCAAACCCTCTTATAGTAGTTCAAGGCCGCCAAGGTGGAGCATATTAAATGAGAACACAACACCAGAGTCGACTTGTTGTCCAAACTGGCGAGTACCAAAAAGAGAAGTTGCCACAAATCGGTTATACAACAACAATTAAGTGTTCCCAATGTGAGTTGTGAGCAGGGCGACATCATGACGGTCGAAATTGAGAAGGTGTGGTTTGAGTCGATAAGGCGTTTTTTGGAGAGTGGGGACTATCTGCGAGAAGACGAGCAGTTAATGAGGGTGAAGAGTGCCCGATACGTGTTGATCGGTAAGGTTCTATATAGGTTGGGTTATTCTCGGCCATTACTGAGGTGTGTCACTCACAACCAAGCTTAGTACATCATGGAGGAGTTGCATAAGAGGATCTGTGGACTCCATTCAGGGGCAAAAAGTATGGCTACTAGAGTGCTGAGTGTTGGGTATTACTAGCCTACAATTTAGACAAATTGCGCCAACTATGTTAGAAAGTGCATACAGTGCTAAGAGTTCGGGAACCTATTGCATGCTAAGCCATAAACGTTGCACAATATCATGCCTCCATGGCCCTTTGCCACGTGGGAATGGATATAATAGGACCCTTCCCGCCTGAGAAAAGATAATGCAACTTTCTTCTAGTGGGAGTGGATTACTTCACCAAGTGGATTGAGGCCGAAACGCTTGCGTCCATCACCGCGAAGAAGGTACAAAATTTTGTGTGTAGAAACATAGTCTTCCATTTTGGAGTGCCCCACACAGTCGTAACCGAAAATGGAAGACAACTTACAGACCGAGGACTTCGCGACTTCTACGAGGGCTTGGTCATTAGGCGCGTGACGAGCTCGATCGAACATCCACAAAACAATGGGCAGGCGGAAGCGCCAACAAGGTCATCCTCAACGAGCTTAAAAGGAGATTAGGCGTGGCTAAGGGAAGATGGCCTGAAGAATTGTTAGAGGTGCTATGGGCGTACATATGCACCCCACAGTCCTCTACCCAGGAGACACCATACAACCTGACATACGATACTAATGCAATGATCCTCGTTGAGATTGGCATTCCTACTATGCGCCGGAAACTTATACATTTGTCGTTGAATAACGAGAGCCTGGAGGTGAGTCTAGACCTCGTCTGTGAACTCAGAGACAAGGCTAGAATTAGAGATGAAGTGGGAAAGTTAAGGGCGACAAGGTGATACAATTTGAATGTCAAACCAAGATCCTTCCGCCCAGGAGACCTTGTGTGAAGGCAAGTTCTCCTCTAATTGGGAATGATCGTTTCGTGTTCAAAGCCTAGCTGGAAAAGGTGCATACCGCCTTGAGACACTACCCAGGAAAGCCATACCCAGAAAATGGAAATGCCACTCATTTGAAATTTTATTTTATCTAAAGTCATTGTTATTATGTACCTTTCTCGTATTTTACTCTGGCAATATCTGTTAATTGAAAGGCTTTGCTCATAACTTAAGTGCCCAAGTTAACCAAAGCACATAATCAATCACGTAAGCAAGTACAAGAATGGGGAACGAGTCGCCCATAGCGACCTCCCATAGCTCAAAATGGGGAATGTGTTATTCCATCATAACCTTCCATAAGTAGTCAGTCGCCTGCACTATGCGACTACCCTCTCGCTCGCTAAGAATGGGGAACGAGTCGCCCATAACGACTTCCAATAGCTCAAAATGGGGAATGTGTTATTCCATCATAACCTCTCATAAGTAGTCACCCACACCAGACAACTACCCTCTCACTCGCTAAGAATGGGGAACGAATTGCCCATAGCGACCACCCATACCTCAAACTAGGGAATGTGTTATTCCATCATAACCTTCCATAAGTAGTCGCTCACTAACAATGGGGCATGTGTCGCCCACAGCGACCTCTCATAACTCAAAATGGGGAATGTGTCGCCCACAACGACCTCCCATAACTGAAAATGGGGAAACGTGTCACCCATAGTGACCTTCCATAACTCAAAGCGGGAAACAAGTCGCTTATAGCAACTTACCATAACCTGAAGGAGGAAACATGTTAGTTAGAATGTAACCTCCCATAGGTGGTCGCCCACAGCGGATGCTATCTATTATCCACCACGCAAAGCGGGGCATGTATCGCCCCTGGTGGCCTCTCAACCTAAGATTTAGGAATGAGTTACACTGAGGTATCATTTCGTATATAATTGTCCACAACAAGCAACTACCTATTAATCTATCCAGCATAGGAACATGTCGCCCATTGTGACCTTTTACGACTTGAAATAGAGAGTACGCTACTCCATTGTAACCCCCTCATACGTAACCGCCTACGACAAACAATTGCTTACCACACCAAGCAAAGTGGGATGTATCACCCATACACTACCTCATATAACTTAAGCTAAAAGAATGCCTTACCTCATCATGACTTCCCCGAATAGTCACCCAAGGTAAAAAGTCTCTCTAATGAGGAGTTGTCACATGTTGCAAAGAGGAACTAGGCACGCCAAGTGTCTCTCTCGTAGGGTTAGGTTATTTACATAAAAACCCAAATACATGACCAAATGAAAATCGAACATTCTAAACTATTTACAAATGAATTTTTATACACTGTACAATATTTTACAGACTAGAGTTTGACCCAACTTGATAGGAGTCTTGCTCTATTGAATTCATTTGAGTTCCACTCCTCATCATTCGTGCTACCTACAAAAGGAATCAAGTCAGATACATTAAAAGTAGCATGTAGTTTGTATTCCTTAGACATATCTCACTAATAAGCGTTATTATTGACTCTTTTGAGGATTTAGAAAGGACCATCCCCACATGCATTGAATTTTGAATTCCTTTGTTTTGGGAATATATATATATTTCCTTAAATAAAGTCAAACTCAATCACCCTTTTCAAAAATTAATTTCCTCTTCCCCTTATTGTTTATTTTGGCATGTCTCTCTATTTGTCATTGTATTTGAATTTTAACCCTCTCATGTAGTTTTCAAACAAATACTTTAGATACCCAATTTTATGAATAAAACCATGAATGTTTGGTAGTTTTATAAACCACAATATTATATGCAAAATCAATATGGGGAAGGTATTCATCCCAAAATTTATGGTTACCTTTAAGAATTTTCCTAAGAATAGTTGAGAGAGACCTATTTGAAATTAGTTTGTCAATCCATTTGAGAAGGACAAGAGGTAGAAAATTTAAGTTTGGTGCCTAGTCTTCCCCAAAAATTTCTCCACAAATGACTGATAAATTTAGGATCTTTATCAAAGACTATGGTTTTAGGTAATCCATGAAGTTTAACTATATCTCTAAGGAAGAGTTTGACTATGTTGCTTGTATTATCCATTTTGTGACAGGGTATGAAATGAGCTATTTTACTAAAACGATCTACCACCGCAAAAATAGAGTCAAATCCTTGTTGGATTATAGGTAAATCATAGGATAAAGTTCATACTAATATCTTCCAAAGGACCACAAACAACTGGTAGGAGAGTATACAAACTATGAGGCATCACTCTAGATTTAGCTTGAGGACACAATACATTTATAGCAATACCTCTGAACATCATATCTTATATGGGGCCAAAAGAATTTTTCTTTCAGCATGTTCAAAATTTTGTTTACCTCGAAACGACCATGAGATTCCCTTCATAAATCTCTCTTACAAGGAGTTTCCTATTTGATCCTTGGGGAATACAAAGTATTCCTTTTTTAAACAAATATCTCTCAGATACATAATACTCTCCCTATGCTTTAGACTGACAGTTGGCAAAACTGAAAGAAAGTCTTGACTATAAAACTCATTCATGTGCTCGAATCCAAGAATATGGGCATCTAATTTTGAAAACAGCACATGTCTATAAGAAAAGGTATCATGTATAATGTTTGTTTTTCCCTTCTTGTATGTAATCACATACACTAAAATCAAAATTACCAATGAATTTATTATTAAAAATGTCATTAACGACAAATTTATTTATTCAAAATCTTAAATAAATCCAAATCCTAAATTATTTCATGTCCTAACTATAAAAATTTGAAATAAATAAAATTCTTAAATTACTTAAAATCCTAAATAAATACAAATACTATATTATTTAATGTCCTACTTAAATAAAAATAAAATAAATGAAATTCTTAAATTATTCAAAATCATTAATAAATACAAATTTTAAATTATTTAAAGACTTACTCAAATAAAATCTAAAATAAATAAAATTTCTAAATTATTCAAAATCTTGAATAAATACAAATCCTAAATTATTTAATGTCATAATTATAATAAAAATATGTAATAAATAAAATTATAAAATTATTCAAAATCTTAAATAAATACAAATCATAAATTATTTAATGTACTATTTTAAAAAAAATGAAATAAATAAAATTTATAAATCATTGAGACCCTAAATAAGTCAAAATCCAAAACAAATAAACATCTAAAACCCAAAATCCAAAGCTGTAAACCCTAAAATGCAACCTATAAACCTTAAACCCTAAAACCTAATATGTTAAATAAACACGAGCAACACATAGTAAATGGTTTATATAATCTAAAGAATCATCTTAACTCTAGCAAATGGAAATAGAATCATAGAACAAGGAAAATGTAAAAAACATGGTCATAATCTATTATGTACCTTGACATAATCGATTATGCATTGAACATTTCGTACATAATCGATTATGCATTGAACATTTCGTACATAATCGATTATATATGCATGCTTAATTGATTACATATGAAAAACCAACATATAATCAATTTTTTTATGTAGGATAATCGATTACCCACAAAAAAATATATGTATAATTGATTATGTTGCATATGATAATCAATTATGAGCTTAGGGAGTTCTTCTCTTTCATGTTCTGATCAAGCCACCACCTCTTTCATGTTTTGATCAAGTCAATGTTGGCAATGATGCAAATATGTATTTGATGATGCTAAGAGAAGAAAAGCCTGAAGTTTTTTAGTTTTTAGAGTTAGTGTGTTTTTTTCCTCAATCCAAGCACACATACTTTCCATTCACTTACACCTCAAATCCATCTTTTTCCACTCTCTCAAATCCAAACACACCCTTAAGGCGTGTTTGTTTTAAGGAATGAATTTGAGAGAGAGGAAAATGACAAATTTAAGGGGGAAAGGGAGTGGAAAGTGAAGTTATTTGAATTAAGGGAAAGAGAATGAGAAGTAAAAAGAAATGAAGGAAAAATTTATGAAAGTTTGTGAGTAGTGTGATGGGTATTATTGTTAAAAAAATTAATAGATGAAATTATAACATTACAATTTTTCCTTGTGGTTAAAATTAATTTAAAATGAAATACGATTAGTTATTTGTAGATGGAGTTTGTAACACCCAACAATATATATAGTGCATTTGGATATATATGTATGTATATATATATATATATATATATATATATATATATATATATATATATATATATATATATATATATATTAAATTTTCTTATAAAAAAAAAAATAATTA
>Ga0099824_1002516_pt1:0-25000 | contig 26837 bp, 14 predicted proteins | sample SiratrowhiteBW_FD_76837 | JGI IMG/M metagenome (GOLD analysis project Ga0099824, IMG submission 76837) | Root nodule microbial communities of legume samples collected from California, USA - Siratro white BW | ecosystem: Host-associated > Plants > Roots > Nodule | place: USA: California...
AAGCTGTCATAATTCTCATCACATAACTTACCAACAGAAAGTAAGTTTAGTCGGATGTCTGGAACATACTTCACGTGCTTCAGAATTAGTTTAGAGCCATTGGACATCTCCAAGCAAACTTGTTCAACACCAGCACATTTTGCTACACTTTCATGAGCCATTTTCACGTTGCCAAAATCACTAGGAGTATAGGAGTTAAACAAATCTCTCCTGGATGTCACATGAACTGAAACACCACTGTCAATCACCCAACTGGTTAAGTTATCACTAGTGCAGATACATATAAATTTTCTTTGTTGATAGTAAAACTAAAACCGTGATGATATTTGTTACCAAGAAAATTTGACACGAACCACGAGAATTAACATTCAACTCACGAAGAAAATAACAACCATACATTAAGTAATTAACAATGTATGGTTATTATTATTTTTATTAACTATTCAGCAAGAACTAATAGCAATACAAAAAAACTGTGATGTACTCAGGAAAAACTGAAAAGAACAGCAAGAATTAAAGTTCGAACTATGAAGAAAACAAAATCATGCATGCACGTTGGTGCAATACCACAGCATGAAGCTGAGAACCCTAACTCATCTTCTATGTAACAGCAAAGGATAATTTGTCGGTTATTGCATGGCGAAAGGTGCGAATGGCGATGAGCTTCTTCTCGCTGAAGTACTGTAGTTTGAAGAAAGGGAAGCACCCTTGTTTAAGCACATAGAAAGGGCTTGAATCTTTCACGCATTTCTTGAGCGTCATCTCAAACTCGAAACCACCCCCATCATACACGTTCACTTGGATTCCTTCTGTAACATCTTCACCTTCTTTGAGAAATTCTGAGAGATAATCTTCAAAGTCACGAGACAAGAACAGGTAGCCCTCGCCATTGGTCAGTTCAACCCAATATGGCATGCTAAACTTACGATCTTTCACAATTCCAGTTCTGATAATGACCTCCTCCCACTGCATTGCATTTTTGCCTTCAATTTCTTTATGTTCTTGACCATCTTTACTTACATCATTCTCTGGAGTTGACGAGCTATCTGCCATTGCTTTTTCTTTGTCTCAAGAACAAGCAAGAACACAAATCTTGGTTCTTCTCTTTTCTGAGAATAACCCTTTTTGAGAATAAAAGCAAAGAGTTTTTGTTGTGTGGGTTAGAGCAAATTGGTAATGTATATATATATACTACACCCCTCACTATAGATTCACTCACCGAGTCTGACTCGAGTTTTTTTACAATAATACTTGCATACAGGTTTTGTATAGGAATTTAAAATATAGGTAATAGAAATCATTTTCTTATTCCTCTCATATAAGGTTAGGACATTGTGCTCCTTAAGTTAACTACATTATTTAATTTTACATTTGTCCATTTTTTATAGTTGTAAAAAATTGCATATAATAAATTTAATTTTCAAAAAAATATTTTCCAATGAAAATAATTATAAATAGAATATTATTAATAACTACATGTATTTAAAAAGTATCGATTTTTTATATCATTGAATAACTTTAATATAAGCCATTAATTTCTATTTGTCAATACCTTTTCAATAACGTTAATATAAAAGAATACATAATGCTCAATAAAACGTAAATTTATTTCAAGACTAAAATGGTATTTTTTTAATTAATTCCATTTTGAAATTCAATAAATTTGATTCAAATATTAAAAAAAAACTTAATTGTGAATTTCACTTTTCAACCATTACTATTTTGTAGATTTTATCATCCAATTTTTTTTTTCACATTTTACCACTTTTTGTATTTATTATAATGCTTTCCAATTTTTATGTATTCTATCATCGTTTTGAAAATTTTGTGATAACATTGACGATATATTTTAGATGCACGTCAAAAATTTATTACAAAATTACCACACCGTCAAAATATACGAAAATTAAAAATTATGATCGCTAAATTGAAAACAAAATAGGTGGTATAATTTACAGTCTGATAAGAATTGGGTGGTAAACGTATAGATAATTTAATGACAATAATTAACTGATAAGATCTATAAATAAGTTAATAAAAAATTAAAATTCACTTCATTTATATTTTAATATTTTTTGGCAACAGCAAATTTGAAAATTTGTTCAAGTAAGTTATGAATAAAAGGAAAACAAATTAATTTAGTATATACATTTTATACTAAGAGTTGTTACAAACCCAATTCAATAAAAATAATATATTCTGAAAATTTGAAATCGATATTTATTATTGGATAAGATCATATTTCAAATCTAACTCAAACATGCAATATTTGAAAAATCATGACGTGCCTTACTAAGCTTTTTTTTTTCTGTTTACACTTGAACTCCAATACTGCCTAATTGGGCCCACGCGACGAACTTCATCAACTTAATCTATACCATAGGCTTTTGTTATTTATACCACTCCTAATTGCTATTTACACTACACTTTTCACTTTTTATTCATGCAAATTAATTATTCAAATATATATTTTCCTGTTCAAAATCCACCCTCTCATCAAAAGTAAATGAAAATAGTAATTGGAGGAGTGTAAATAGCAATTCCCCTACCACACAACGTTTCAATTTCAATCCATCAAGACGGTTTTTATTTATGTATGATCTTCAATATTAAGGTAATATTTTATATGTTAAAATTACATCCGAATTAAAATTTATTGCTAATGATATTTATACCTATAATAAAAACCCATCTAGCTTTATTTCGATTTAAAAATATTAAACATGAAAAAAATAAAATGAATGGATGACAAAAACCATTCTTAAAACCGTTTAACGACTAAAAAGTAATAAAATTTTGTACAACAAGTCATATTATCTATCTTATATTGTTCATGAGATAAAATTTGACAAAGATTTACCAAAAAAATGAGTGATACCCAATAAAATTAAAAGATACAGAAGAATCTGCATAAATAATTAGTCATCATAATTTCCGTTAACATTCAATGAATAATACATAAATTTAATCTAAAGAAAAGAAAATAATACCTCAGTAATGTAACATCATTCCTCTTTTTAAAATATAGTAAAATCACAACAATACGCAATGTACAAATTTTTCCAAACCTATTACTATTAATTATTATAAATAACAGCGATGCTAATAATTAATAAAGTAAAAAAAAAAAAAATGTGATTGCAGACAAGAACCCTAACAAAGAACTACGTTTTTGTTACCTCATTCTCCGGAAAGTAACAACAAAAGATAACATGTCAGTTATGGAATGACGAAACCCTCGCAAAGCTACGAGATCTTCTTGCCCCAAACCATGTTGGTTGCAGAAACCGAACCACCCTCTGTTCAGCACGTAGAACTGATTTGAGTCTTTCACCCATTTCTTCAGCATCATTTCGAATTCATGCCCTCCTTTATCGTACACGTTCACTGGGATCCCCTCTCTCACATCTTCTTCCTCCTTCAAAAACCCTATTAGGGTTTCCTCAAACCCTTGCAATGGCAAGAACAAGTTCCACTTGTCATTCGTCAGTTGCGCCCCATAGGGCAAACTCATCTCGCAGTCTTTCACAATTCCTGCATTAAGAATGAACTCCAGCTCCAACTCATCCTTAAATTGGATTTCCTTTGCGTATCTTTTTCCTTCAACCAGGCCTTTTCCCCTTCCTGCGTTTGATGAACTCATTTTTTCGCAGAGAATTAGCACGATTCTTGGTGGGTTTTTTAGGGTTTTCTTTACGAACTACGATGTTCCTCAGAATACTGTGAATAACTCTTAGGAGGATTTGAGTGTGACAGAAACTAGAATTGGTTTTTATCACATAAGCGATTCTGATTTCTGATTTCGAAATTTTAAGATGTTTAAATATAAAGATACTATGTTATTTTTATGATTTTGTTTGGATTTAAGGAATTTTTTTTATTCTAGAAGGGGTCATTTTAATTTAAAGATATTATTTTTATTTTAGATATTTATCTTCCCTTTTATGTAACGTTTCAGTCCAGCTCAGACATTTTGGTTGGACAATTTTAACTTTTTTAGATTTAAGGAAAAAAATTTAAATATGTTATTTTTATTTAGATAATTACCTTCTGTTTTAGAATATAAGGTATATATAAATAGAAAAATTTTAATAATATTAAAACACAATTCAAGCAATTAAAATAATTATTTATTAGATTGAGTATTGCATACTATTATTAAACTCTTGAATTTAATTCAATTCATAATTTATTATGATTAAATTTTTTATATATGTTTTCTAAAAATATATTAATTGAGAAAAGTAACGTATAATAAATACCATTTTTCTTTCTTTATTACCTTCCTTCTTATTATTGCCTCGTTGGCTAAACATTTCCTACATCATATAAAAGGAAAAATGAGAGGTTTTTTTTTTTCTAATAGTTTCTATGAGTTAAATTCTATTAACTTGAACAAATGTTTCACTATGAAATTTAATAACTACTGACGGATTTCTAATTCAAGTATCTAAATATAGCCTAAACTAGTAATACACTAGTAACACTTCTTAGAAGTGGAATAAAAAACACTGTCATCAATATATTGTAAAGAGAAAACCAAAACAAAATAACACAACTCAAAACAATGCGATAAAAGCAAAAAGAATAATAGCAAAGATAAAATAAAATTTTCTTCATACATGAAACCTGCAAAATGTTCAATAAAAGCATATTAGTAATGTAAGTAATGTGACATCGAATTAACTCAATTTTGTTATTTGCAAAGTTTATTTTCTTTAATTTTATGTAATACAATTTATCTTTTATACTATTCATAATTACATTATATATACTATTTTGAATTTTACTAACTAAAGGATATATTTTTAAAAAATACATTAAAATTCTACTTATTATTATCAACAACTAAACATTGAAAGCTTAAGAACTTTATCAATGCTGAATATGAAAACGGGAAGCTTATGTTAGTAATTGTCTTATTACCTCTTATAGAAAATGATTTGTGCCTTAAAGACAATTTGTACTTGCAAGTGAAATAGAAAATGGATGTATGACCTAATTAATTTCATCACATATATAATAAACATGACGGAATTACAAGTACATCATGTATTATATTTTGAAAATTATGATAAATCAAAATTTAAATAAGAATTATGAATAGAACTTAACTCTTAATCATTCCTTAAGGTAATGTCACTCACGTCTCTTTTTAGATTAACAACTAATTGAAAAGGGATAAAATCATAACCCTGTTGCACATTATTTACTCTAGTGACTAACCAACCAATTTGAGTTTTCAGGTCTTGAATGGTTGCATTGATATTTTTGTTGAAATTGCATCTTGTTTAAATGTAAATCCCTTGAGCAATCTTGAAACTATTATTAGTTATCAAGTTTTTGAATATTTTTCATATATTATTTTAATTAGAATGCATTGCAAAAGTGAAATAAAAAATATCTTTAAAATTTCAGGTTTTTTTAATATAATTTTCTTACTGAATACTCAGGAGATAAACAACATAAAAAAAATAAAAATAAACTATGGGAAGATTATATCAAGATTCATATATAAGTACAAAACAAGTATTATATGAATCTAAATTCTGGTAATCCTAGTATGTTCCTAAAGGAATAAAAAGAAGACATCAGAGAGGAAGGTCAACCACATAAATCTATTTTGCCCATTTATACTAATATTAGCTAATTTGTCAGTATATTTATTTCCCTCACTATATACTTAAATATGAGTTATTGAGGAATAAATTTTCTAATATTTTTCAAATCATTGGATTTGATAAATTTTCATTTAATTTCAAGTTTTAATTCAGGTTTCACATTTAATATATAGTTGATTGTATTCATTGGTTTTATATCTTCATAAATTTTAGAAAGTGATAACAGTTTCTGAATATATTTAATATTTAATAAATTCTTTATTCATGTTTTACATGATTTTAGACTATCCTAAAATTTATTATTGATCTGGATGAACTTTGACTTCCAATCATGGATTTCAAAAATAGGATTCCAGTGAGTGAGTATGAAGACTTATACAGTGTCAAACCATGAATCCCTATAACTTTTCACCCTGGAAAAAAAAAAAAAAAACAATAGGAAATTTTTTTAATGATTTGATTCTCGAAGCATTAAATCCTTTTTCGAGAACAATGTTTCTTTGTAACAGAACCTTGGGTTAGTACTAAAAGATACTTAATGAAATCACTTATCTATCAAGAATTTTTTTTTTTTTTTAACAGCAATATCAAGAAATTACTGAACAAATCAAGAAACTATAACAAGCATACACAAGTGGTCGGAACGAAAATGGATAAAACAAAACAATCACACTTCAGTTATTTTATTCATACTGCTTCTTCTTGTAACAACTGTAATATTACAGTTAAGCATGTTTCTTGTACTAAAGACCCACATGGCTTATTAACAAACTGAAAAATGTGCAATGCACAAACCCTTATAAACCCTAATACTCTTCTTGTTTCTTACCTCATTTTTGTGAAAGTGACAACGAAGGATAACTGGTCAGTTATTGCATGGCGAAAAGTTCGCAGTGCAACAACATCGTTTTCCTTCAACTGCTTCTGGTCGCAGAAATCGAACCACCCTCGATTCAGCACATAGTAAGCGATGGAATCTTTGTAAAATTTCTTGAGCATCATTGGGAACTCGTGCCCCCCTTTGTCGTAGACGGTCACTGGGAGTCCCTCTTTGACATCTTCTTCCTCCTTCAGGAACTGCAAGAGGATGTCTTCGAAGTAGGGCACACGCAGGAACAGGTTCCACTTGTCGTTGGTCAGTTGTGCCATATAGGGCATGCTCAACTCGAAGTCTTTCACATGGCCAATGTTGAACACGAACTCCAGCTGCATCTCGTCCTTGTGCAGAAACTCTCTCTCAGGGTCTCTCTCTTCGGCAATGCCTTTTCCCTTCCCTGCATCACTTGATGATCCCTCTGCCATTGTTTTCTTGGAGGAACACAAATGTTTGGTGGAACAATATGTGTAAGTTAGGGCACATTGCAACATATATATATATATATATATATATATATATATATATATATATATATATATATACATACACACACACACATGATGTTCCTCTCACTTCCACTGTCTGATCAATCTTGTCATTGGTATATTCTGATGCAGCCACCTGATATGCATTTTTCCTTATCAGGTTAATTAGAAATCTAAAAGCATGTGCTCATCAAAAAATAAAGAAGGAACACACTCAAATTAAAGTGTTCGTGTATTAACCAATGATGCTGTCATATTGGTTTTATCAGTGTTGACCAATCTTCAAGATAATTAGTGTTATGTATGAATGTTGTCTTGAAACTAGACACTTATATATTACCCTAATTAAGCACAAAATGAGTTTTACATTTAAAAAATTTGCATTTTAATGACACTGTGCTATATTTTGTCCTTTATATTATATACTTGATTCTTATTTTAATATAATTCATACTTTATTTCAGTTAATTTGCAAAATTATTACTTAAGCTTTCATATTAAGTAACTTTAAATTGTTATCTATTGTAAGTCATTATTGATAAAAAAAAAATCTATTATAATTCATTCAATGACATGTAAAGAAGTGTAATTCATTCGATCACCTGTAACATAGATGTGATTTTTTTTTATGAGGAGATCTCAAATTGCATTTTTTTAACTTTATTTTGACAAGGACAATAATTGCAAATAATAATTCAAATACATGCATTTGTGAGTCAAATATTAATTCAATGTTTTTCTTAAGGAAATAATTTATGTTGTTAGTAATTTAATTCAATAAAAATTAATGTTTATTAAAACTTTTATTTAAGATTTATACAGTTTTTTTAACTCATTTTATTTTAGTTTTTCAACTGTATTGTTGAGATAAAAAAAAGTTAAAAGTGATTTTATATTTTAAATTCTGTTGAAATAAACTATTAATAAAAAATTATATGATTTGCATATAGTTCTCATAAGACATTAAGTCTATATTTTTGGGTTAAATAAGTTTTGTCACTTCTAAAATCGACCCGTATTAAAATTGATATTCTTATAACATAGCATAATTTTTGTATACTTAATAAATATGTTAATCTAGTTATAAGAATAATTGTATTACTTTTGAATTAACATATAAATACTTTTATAGGTACAATGACATTTAACATGTTAAAACTAACGTGTGAAAATAACAAGATAACGATAAATATCAATTTTATTAAATGTTGAATATAAAAAATGTTAAAATTATTTAGAAGTGTTAATACGGACCAATTTTAGAGTTTAGAAAAATTTATTGATCTTTTTCTTTTTATAATACTTTTTCAGAGGAGAGGAGTATACTATCAAAAGAAATCATCAAATTAACTTAAAATATTGACTAAACTGATACTAAATTAAAAAAAGAATTAGCTGACACTAAATTTTTTAACTAAAAAAATTAATTTAAAAAATATTGGTGAATTATTTAGAGTTGATTTTTAAAAATCGATATTAAAAAATTAGCGTTAATAATTTAAAGTTGTACTCTCATTCGACACAAATCTAATATTAGTTAATTATCATTTGTTTGTAATTGTTGACACAGACTTTTAATTGACGTTAAATATGTAATACTATATTAATGTTTTATTTCTTAAGATTAATAAAATATTAATTTATTTTCAATTTATTTAAATAAAATATATGTAAACTAGATGCGTTCTTCCTACATCTCTATCACCTCGTCTTGCACGTTCATATTTCATCAAAATATCGAAAATGTCATTTCTAAATCGTATAATTTAAAATATATTTTTTATATTTCGCATTAATAGATTGTATTCTGGATCATACTATTTTGAAATATACTTTTTTTTTTATTTTGGATTGTATTATTTGGATTGTATTTCGGATTAATCAGCAAAAGTATTTAACTATAAAAATAACAGATATTATAAGGTGTTAATATTTTTTATGTACTTCTAAACTTAAACTTAGTTTGAAAAACCAACCAATCCAAAAAAAATAATAAAAATTAGTTAAAACAGAAAATAGTTAAAAAATATTTTTTTAAATAAATTATCTATTTTTTTCTTTGAATCAGATTTTGGATTGAAAAGTAATAATTAAATCGAACTAAATCCTTTATTGTTATAAAATATAACAATATAGAGTTAATGAGCCACTAATGAATAAACATATGTGTTTGTTGAGAATTGTTTAAACTTATAATTGTCTTGCACTTACAAAGATAATTATGCTTACCAAGTTGTTAACATTTTTTTTTCTAAAATAAAAAATAAGTAACTCTATGTTAATTAATAAATCTCTCTCAGTCTATATATGTATGCAGAGTGATTTTTGTAAGAACGTTGCGTAAAAAAATGAGAATCATAAATCTAAATTATGTGACATTTAACATTTTATTTTTCTATACATATTAAAAGGTGACATAATTAACCTATAGAATTTATAAAATCTAATATACGTTTTTAATTCATTGGAATATTAATCAAATTATGAATTTTTATATGCTATTAACAAGACTAAAAGATGCAAATACACTTTGAATATGGTCAAGGACGAGATAACAGGAAAAACGGTTAAGCAGAAGCAATGAACATGAGATTGCGCTGTACGAAAATGGAAACACTTGTCTTCAGCATACCCAAGACAACACAAGGAATTAGTCAATTTCATAAATGTTTTTTTTTCTCTCTTTGATTTTGTTTAAAATAAGATAAAAAAAATTATCTTTTTCTTTTGGGTGCTATGTGATCTTAGTTTGTGAAGTGTTCTCTTGTGTTATCCAATAATTATGTCACAGTGAGGCAATTGAAAGGTATAAAAAAAAGTTATGCAAAAATGGCAGGTGCAGCATTTTCAGATTCAGGAACCCTGCAGAGGGCTCATCTTTACCAGTACAAGATTACTGGATTTTTCATCTTTTCTTGCATTGTTGGAGCTCTTGGTGGCTCTCTATTTGGCTATGATCTTGGTGTTTCAGGAGAGTTCTAGCTACCATCTTGCATGATGTTACACTACTTCACAATTAAACAATGGGAAATTGAGTGCATGTTTGATTCCTTTCACTCTTGGTTTTGTTTTGAAACTATTTTCTAAACCGTTTATACACCAATTAACAGGCAATTTTTCATCAAATCTATCAATTTTATTTCCAAATCAAATGTTTCTCTATGTCATCTTTTAGGAGCCATCTCTAATTGGTATATTTGAGAAAACAGAAAACTGTTTCTCAGAATAGCAATATAAAAGGACCTTAATTTTGCACTTGTTCTGCTTGTTTTATTAACTAAAAGAGAAAATAATGGTGAAATATTTGATCACATGTTGCTTGGTAATTACAGGTGGAGTTACCTCTATGGATGATTTTCTCATAGAATTCTTCCCAAAGGTGTATGAGAAGAAGCAAACACATCTTGCAGAGACAGATTATTGTAAATACGATGATCAGATATTGACACTCTTTACTTCATCTCTATACTTTGCTGCCCTTGTGTCCACGTTTGCTGCTTCCAATCTAACAAAAAACAAAGGCAGAAAAGCCAGCATCATAGCTGGTTCCCTGAGCTTCTTTATAGGAGCTATTCTCAATGCATCTGCCAAGAACATCGCAATGTTGATCATTGGGCGTATCCTTCTTGGTGTTGGCATTGGATTTGGTAACCAGGTAAGCTTAAACTGAGCCAATCAATATCCATACCCTCAAATTGATAAACGGAAATTACAATTCATTCAACCCTTTACATCCCAGATTTAGCTTTTCTAAGGTAAAGTAATAATCTCAACAATTATTGATAAACAAATACATAATCTCTCAAGAGAATCTGATTAACCACTTTTTGCGTGTGTTCCTTACTAACTAGGTATTTTTCATTCTTGAGTTCTTTCATCCCACCAAAAATAAGAGGGTGTTAGTGTTACCAATTTTACTTGAACTAGTTTTGTAATTATTGTGCAGGCTGTTCCTCTCTATCTTTCAGAAATGGCTCCTGCAAAGATCAGAGGAGCAGTGAACCAACTCTTTCAGTTAACAACTTGCTTGGGAATTTTAATTGCCAACCTTGTGAATTATGGCACTGAAAAGATTCGTCCTTGGGGTTGGAGGTTATCCCTTGGTTTAGCTACAATTCCAGCAGTTTTGATGTTCATTGGAGGATGTTTATGTCCTGAGACACCCAACAGTCTTGTGGAACAAAACAGAATTCAGGAAGGAAGAATGGTGTTGGAGAAGGTTAGGGGCACCCCTAATGTTGATGCTGAATTTGATGATCTTATTGAGGCCAGTAGAGAAGCAAAATCTATCAAGAACCCATTCCAGAACCTTCTTCTGAGGAAAAACAGACCCCAGTTGATAATTGGTGCCTTGGCTATTCCTGCATTCCAACAGCTAACAGGCAACAACTCCATCCTCTTCTATGCTCCTGTCATTTTCCAAACTCTAGGATTTGGCTCTGGGGCATCTCTATATTCATCTATCATTACCAGTGTAGCACTTGTTATTGCCACTCTGATCTCAATGGCTTTTGTTGACAAGTTTGGTAGGAGAGCTTTCTTTTTGGAAGCCGGCACTGAAATGATAATCTGCATGGTAACTACGTTTCCCTAAAACTCAAAAGACATAAATGAAATTCAAAAACATCCTTGGTGATGACATAAAAACCATGCAATGACAATGCATGTTTACTTACTAGCTAAGTTTTTGAATAGTTGGAACATGACTAAAATAGCCTCTATGACTAAGTTAAGTATTGAATGATACCACCTTCAACTACATTGGGTCCGTGGATTTTTTTTTAGATTTTTTATTTATAGTTAATGTGAAACTTAAACTTATACTTAGATTCCTAACACTACTAATTTGAGTAAATCTTGTCTTTATTGGCAGGTTGCTATGGCTATAGTTTTGGCTCTTGAATTTGGAAAAGGCAAAGAACTATCATTTGGTATTAGTGTATTTTTGGTGGTAGTGATTTTCATATTTGTTTTGGCATATGGAAGATCGTGGGGTCCCTTGGCGTGGTTGGTTCCTAGTGAGCTGTTCCCTCTAGAGATAAGGTCAGCTGCACAGAGTGTGGTGGTGTGTGTCAACATGTTGTTCACTGCCATTGTGGCACAATTCTTCCTTGCATCACTATGCCACCTTAAATATGGAATCTTCTTGCTGTTTGCAGCATTGATTATCCTTATGAGCTGCTTTGTTTTCTTCTTCTTGCCAGAAACCAAGCAAGTTCCAATTGAGGAGATTTATCTTCTGTTTGAGAAGCATTGGTTTTGGAAGAGAGTAGTAGGAGAAGGGAACCATGGATCTGGGTCAAATGTATGAGCCAAAAGCTCAAATTTTGTTCATTGGTAGGATAGGAACAGTTACATGACACCAACATGAAGATGAAAGAAATAAAAATGAAAAAAATATTGGTACATAGGATATAGTTTAGAGTGTGTATGAAAATCCCTTAGAATGGTTTTGAATGGAAGTTTTATACCTTTTCAATGCACAAACAGAGATAGACAGAATTTGTATGTATTGATGAAATGTTTGATGTGTACAAGTGTTCTTGTGTCATTATTGAACTATAGTTTTCATTTAATGAGGCAATGGTAGAATTTACTTTTCATGGAAAAAAATCTTGTTGGACTCTAATATACAAGATTACTGAAAGCAATAAACTAAATATTATTATAAATATTAACATATTTACATATTCACATGTCAAATTTGTATATAGACAATCAATCTGTATGATGAGTAGTAAGTTATTATTCGTTAACTATCTTTTGAATCTTTCTAATATTGGAAAAAACATTAGAAAAGATGAGAAATTGGTAATTCATAAGGGAAGTTAAGTTTTGTTATAAACAGTAAAACACATTATAATAAAATAAAATATGATGTTTTTAAATGTCTCTTAAATTATTTTTTTCTTCTACTATCTTGCATTTTATTCTGATTCTCTTTCTTTACCTCTTCAAATATTTCTTACTTATCATTATCATTTGCTGTTATAGTAATTTTTTTCTTTTTATCAACCTTAATATTTAGACTTATTTCAAAAACAAATAAATTTAAAGATATTATAATATTAATTTAATTGTACAAGTTTTATAATTTAAATCATAATAATTATATATATATATATATATGGAAACTTTAAAACTATATCATATACATATATATTATAAAATTTATACTTTTTATTCCTTCCAATAAAAGTTGGCAAAAATAAGAAAAACGTGGATATTGTTCTTGAATAACTCTAGCAATATTTAAGGAAAATTGTCTAAATTATGTTCTTTTCTTTTGTTCTAAAAAATAACTTTTTCTCTAAAGACAAAAGTTTTCCTATATTTTCCGGAATGACAAAACGACGTTGTTCTTTCATTTGGAACAGTGGCAACAACGTAATTATTTGCACTGGCAAGGATACAGTATATTCTGCTGTGTTTGATGAACACTACACTCCGCACCCAACTGAGAAACTGCTGAAATGGCATGGCTTTTAAGGTAAAGTTCCTTGATTTTCCTTTTTCCGTGTTTTATAGTTAAAGGGTGTTTGGTTATGCCTGCAAAATTGAAGTCTTTGTAACTAGTACTGAAGATTTCTTCAAAATATGTTACTGTTGTGCTTGCAGTGGCTTGCGTTTGATTCAGTGTCCGGGGAGGTTATCCGGTTGAGTTTTGCACGAAATGGGTATCTCTGTTGTGGCCATGAAGTTGCGTCTTGTGGCAATTAGAAGGTTGTTAGTTGTTTGGGTGTTCGTTGCTGTGATAGTTGTTTTCCAATGTTGTTGGACAACGTATAAATCTCTGTTGGGTGCTGGTGGGAGCTCAGTGGCATTCCCAGTTGAAGTTTCCATTTCTGGAAATTCAGAAAACGAGAGTGTGTATAGATCCCCAGCAAACAATGTCATGGTTAATGCCACTTTTGCCTCTCATTCAAAAGAATATGCTTCTGAGAAAGAAGCTGATTTGGACCATGAATTGGAATCTAATAGGGGCATAAAAGTTCTAGATGCTGGTTTTAGCATGTCTGATAAGTTAGGTGTTGGAAAAGAACCTTCTAATGGCAGTAGAATAGAGAGTGTGGCAATGGAACCACGATTGTTGAAATCACCTTTGATGGATACCTCATCAACCAGGAGTGAGTTGGCGTGGCCAACTTCAATAACACATATGAGCTCATGGCTTCAGAGTTTTAATTCTTCTTCTATGGTATAGATTTCAGCCTTTTGGTTCCATTTGAGCCACTGTGGAATCTTTATGGATCCTAATTTTCATGTATTATGTATTGATGATGACAGAGGCCAAGGTGGTCTTCTCGACCGGACCGGGAACTCTTTTCTGCAAAACTAGAGATTGAAAATGCCCGAGTCATATCAAATTCTTCAGAACTTTATGCACCTGTTTTCCTAAATGTTTCCAAGTTTTCAAGGTATCCTTGCAATTTGTTCAATATGTTAAGTATAGAGCACTGTGTCAGAGTCTTTTACTTTTGTTCTTGTATTATTCTCACATATCTATTGACCTGTTCATACAAGGGACTTCTTTCAATAGATAACTGAAGCACATTTATGAATTTGTTCTTCAGGAGTTACGAACTGATGGAGCGCAAGCTCAAAGTTTTTATCTACAGAGAGGGAGCAAAACCTATATTTCATCAACCTAAGATGAGAGGAATTTATGCCTCAGAGGGTTGGTTCATGAAATTGATGGAAGGAAATAAAAGGTTCATTGTGAAGGATCCCAGAAAAGCTCATTTGTTTTACCTACCATTCAGTTCACAAATACTAAGAGCTACTCTTCCTAACCAGAAGCAGATGGAGCAATACCTTGAGAAATATGTGGAGTTAATTGCAGGAAAATATCGTTTCTGGAATAGAACTGATGGAGCTGACCATTTTCTTGTTGCTTGTCATGATTGGGTGTGCTTTTAATGCATCACTTTTACTAGTATTCATGTAACATTTTTACAGCATAGTGCTAGTAAAATTCTCTTTTAAGTGCTCATAGTTGTTAAATACTTATTCTGCTAAGTCATGGAAGAACTTTCTCATGCTAGAAAACCTATAACATTGTATATTCCACGTGTTTTACACAATAAAATTTGTCAAATTCTAAGATAAATTTTGTGGTTTGAAAATTTTCCACATAGGGCTTATGTATCTAGTGAAAACGGATAATGTGGCATGCTATATTACTTCAAGTTGCTGAACTTGGATATATGATGCAGCTTGAATTTTCTGCAATATTAACATAGTGTGATGTACACAATTGCAGGCCTCTCAAATCACAAGGCAACCAATGAAGGGTTGTATTAGGTGCCTTTGCAACTCCAATGTTGCTAAAGGCTTCCAAATAGGGAAGGACACTACTCTACCTGTCACCTATATACACTCTGTGATGAATCCACTAAGAGCATTTGTGGGGAAACCTCCTTCAGAAAGGTCTATTCTGGCCTTCTTTGCAGGAAGCATGCATGGTTATCTGCGTCCAATCCTGCTAAAACACTGGCAGAATAAAGAACCTGACATGAAAATTTTTGGTCCAATGCCACGTGATTTGGAAGGTAAAAAGTTGTATATGGAATATATGAATAGCAGCAAGTACTGCATATGTGCTAGAGGTCATGAGGTTCACACCCCAAGAATAATTGAGGCCATTTTTTCTGAGTGTGTGCCTGTCATCATATCAGATAATTATGTGCCTCCTTTCTTTGAGGTATTGAAATGGGAAGCATTTTCTGTGTTTGTTCCTGAGAGGGATATCCCTAGTCTCAGAAACATACTTCTCTCAATCCCAGAAGAGAAGTACCTTGCCCTGCATTTGGGAGTAAAGAAGGTTCAGCAGCACTTCCTGTGGCACAAAGTTCCTGTTAAGTATGACTTGTTTCACATGATTCTTCATGCAATATGGAACAATAGGCTTTCTCAGATCAGACCCAGGTGATGATATCATTGATGTGAATAAGTTACATGAAAATTAGTAGAATTCAGCATGAAATAAATTAGTTGAACTTGACCTTCCTGTAATTTCTTGCGCTAAAAGCCTGAAATCATTTTGAATAATTGTAAATGATCTTTTGGGTTGTTGTGAACATTCCAAGTATTAATTTGTCTCAAGAAGCTTCTTTGTAAAGCATGTCATCACTATGTTATCACTATAGTTTTGCATGATGTCAACAATGTTGCACTATGGGATTGTTCTTATTAGAAATTGAATGTCTCTGGGTGAGATTTGTTCTTAAGCTACTTGTGAAGTTAAGATCTTTGATCCTTAGTGTATGAGCCAACATATAGATTGTAACAAGAGTAAAACACAATACTGAATAAAGAGCTATATGCGAATGATGAAGTGAATAAGAAAATAATTAGTAAAGTAAATTTCTGTATTGAAAGTGACTTGAAGTATGTCAACTTGATAACAAGACAAATTCTTCCTGCACCCTAATATCTTCTTCCTGCACCCTAATATAAAATTTTAATTCCACAATTGACCCTATCCGGTTTATACGGGTAAAAAAATAAGAACCGGATGGCACTCCATCCGGTTCACATTTCAAAAAAAATGACAACCGGATGGCATCCCCATCCGGTTGTCATTTCAAAATAAAATGACAACCGGATGGCACCCTCATCCGGTTGTCATTTCAAAATAAAATGACAACCGGATGACACCCCATCCGGTTGTCATTTAAAACAAATTCATTTTATTTGGAAATGACAACCGGATGGGGCTGTCATCCGGTTCTCATTTCCAAATAAAAACGGTTCTCATATATCAAATCGGAAAATTCTTCTGTTCGTCGTCGACAACGCCTAAACTCCAAATCAACTACTCTAATCAGCAATATCACTTACTAATTGCTAATAAACACCAAAAATTACTTACTTATTGCTTGTTTTAAGGATTAATCAAAGATTTGAAAACAGATGAAGTTAAAATGAAACCCGGATGGGATATCATCCGGTTCTTATTTTATTTTGAAATGACAACCGGATGACATACTCATCCGGTTATCATTTTTATTGAAATGTGAAATTAAAAAATTTGTATTAGGGTGCAGGAAGAATTTGTCTGATAACAAACATATAGTATATTCGTCTAAGTTTTGTGTGAAATAAAACTGATTAAATGAAATCACATCTTTTCCTTAAATGTTTGTTTAATAACGTAATTGAATTATCAATCGAAATTAATGTCTGATCAAATAAAATTAAGAAAATTCTTGATAAAATAACAAAATTAGAACAAAATAGTTTTTCTGTGTGTAAGTATCACCGTTAACTGCTACTACTATGTATGCATCACTGGGTTGGGCCTTTAGCAGCTTTTGCTTGACAATTGCTTCCTGCACCATATCATTTTCGAACCTGCACCTCATCAGTTGAATGAAATGACTAAAATATTCGTCTGTGTTTAAAATTCAATGACTTCAGGACTTAGCATTCCAAAATATGGTTTCAAATTTAGAATTTCATAACCTAGTTTTAGAATATTCTTTGCAGAATGTAAATTTTAAATTTGGAATACGTTTTCTATAATATGTTTTTTGGATTACATTTTTTAGAAGATAAATTTTATATTCTGGAAAACAGAATTTATATTCTAAAAATCTTATTTTAGAAGTTAAATTACTTATTTCTTAATATAATTTTTGGAATACAAATTTTGTCTTCCAAAATGTAAGATTTATTTTTCAGAAAATGTATTCTGGAAAACATATTTCAGAATGTAAAATTTCCATTCCAGAAAGGATATTATGGAAATAAGCTTCAGAATCTTCATTTGAAATAAAAATAGCTAGGATATATTTCTGAAATGGATGGAGTGTTATTTCAAATTGGTATGGTGCAAGAAGCAAATGGCCTTTTTGCTTTGACATGCAGAAAGTCCAGAACAAGCTTTTTTGTGACCAGTGCAAACATTGAAGGCAAATGGTGTCAATTTTATGGAAGGAACTAAATAGATTATCCACCGTGGTTAGTTCAGATACCTAAGAATTCTATTTATTTTTTGTCTTTTTAAAATGATTTTTGAAAGTATTGAATGATATAAATATATTTTTTATATAAAAATAAAATAGGCTTTGAAATACTGTGAGAAAATACTGTGTGGCTTGTACTATAGTTTGTAGAATGTACAATCCTACTAAGGAATCGTAATTGACAAGACTAATTCCATAAGTACCCTGTTAGCATTTATTACTAATAGTACTACAAGTTTTGGGCCCATAGAGCCTTCCTATTTTGTGGTGCAAATATTACAATGTGATAGCTGTGACCTAAAAGCTCAAATAATATAATAAAATTTTAAAATTAGCCAAAATTTGCATCAGATTAGAAATATCTGATTCAAGCACATTAAACATTCGACAAATTTTGGTATAAATTCACAATAAATGTGTCAGAATTTAATTCCAATATGTTTCCTTGCATCCAAAGAATACAAAGGAACAAGTAATATCCAAAAATATCAAGGATTCTATATATATATTCACAACATAATAAAAAAATCTTTAACATTTAAAATAACCAAGAAATAAACTAAACTAAAAGTGTGAACTATGGTAAATAAATTTCACAACATCTATTTATCCCCTCTCAAATGTTCAAGTTAATGTATATATTTCAAAAACATATATTAAAAGTTAGTACTACTATATTATTATTTCCAATTGGAATTTTTTTTATAATAGTTGTTTAAAAATAAGATTATTGTTTTAATGTAAGTCCTACACATACATAAGTTTTGAAGAATGTTGTTTATATAAATAACTTTCTTAGTTTATTAGCAACTCATACATGTAAGATTTATAATAAATAATATTTTTATTTATAAATAACTTTTGTAAGCAACTATCATTAAAGATGTTGTAATGTAATTAGTGTAAATGAGAGATAGAAAAAGGATATATATCAAACTTATGAAAATATTTGAGCCACATTAATATGAAAAAAAAAGTTTAAAAATACAATTAATTTTTTCATTGTATTTTCAAACATCATCTTCTTTTCCACCTTCCCTTTCTTTCTAATGACAACCAATTTATTGCTTGTCAATAAAAAAAAATAACAATTTATTGCTTTCTTTTTCTTCCTTCCTCTTTCTGGTCCTTCTTCTATTATTTCTTCTGTGCCTTTGTCCATTTATCACCAACTAAACATCAACGTATAAATAGTCAAAACAATTCTATTATCTAAGTGCACCAATAAAGTTTGTTCACCAACGTTTATTTAATATTTGTTCTAGCAACAATTTAAAACATTTTTTATTCCCTAACACAAGGTTATACCATTGATTTTTATTTATAAGTTTGTGTTAAATGATAATTATTTAGTTGATAATGTTTTAAATCAAAGAACGTCTAAGCACTTTCATACATGCATGCAAACACATAGCTTCAAGAAGAATAACGTTAAGTTCTAGAATACACTCATCATAAGCAAAATTACACAACAATAGACAAGAGAACAAATAAGTAAAAAAAGAGAAATTGATAGGAATAAAATAATTATTTAATTATTTAATAGAATAAAAATAAGTGAAAAACTAAAGTCTCTTTATTCATGTAATATTTCCCTTTCAACCCACCAAAGAAAGCATAAATTTTTGAGGAGTTGAAGGAGAATGAACTATGCGTATTTAATGCAAAAAAGGGAACAGATACATTAACATTTATACATGTACAATATTCAATTCGATTCACCAATTCATATGTACGCAATTATTGAAGTTCAGAATTTGGTTTAAGAGCTTCATAAAAAAAAAACATACTCGTCGTTTTCTTCAGAGAATGAAAAGAGAAAAATGATGAATGTGTAAATAGATGGAAAACAGATGACAATTGAATGACTGTGAAAAAAATACGTCCAAATGAGGAAAAATTAAATACTTTTTTAAAGTTCCTCATTATGTCTTATTATAATTGATTATGGAATATATTTCTATTTTATTTTTGTGTTCATATGTTATTATAATTGACTATGTCTTATCTTTACTTTTATTCATTTTTTTCAATTAAATAACTTTTTCTTTTTTTTCTCTTCTTTTTGTTTTCTATGTATTTTTTCACTGCATCAATTTTTTTTGTCTAAAACCGTTTAACATTGGGTATATACAATAACTTATCTATATAAAATATTTAAAAAATTATTGAAAATAATTAGACAACTTTTTCACATAAATTATTCATTAATAAATTTGATAAACAATTTATCTATACCACTATATGAGAAATACTTTTTATAACTATTTTGTATCATTCTGATGAAAATACTTTATTATTTATCAAGTAAAAATAATTTTATCATATGATAAAAATATAAACTTCTAATCAAAAAGTAACATATAACCTCTCTCATAACTTCATGACCTTTTAACTCAAAAGTAATTACTCCAAACATTTAATGATTTAGAAGTAAACATGTTTTTCTCACATTATCAAATACTCCTTTCTCCATCCAGAAACATTGTATTCTTTTCAAGTTGTGGTTAGCATTTTGAAAAGGTGCAACAAACACACACAAAGCTAAGAGGATCATTGACATTGTTTTAATATTTTAAGAACTGAGTCTTTAATAAAAGAACCCTAAATAAAGAGACCATTAATTTGAGTGAAGAAAGTTTCCTTTTGGGTAAAAGTTGGAACAACATCTTGGAAGAAATGGCATGACTATTAGTAGCATCTGGTTGTACTAAGAGGAGGCCCTGTGGATAGTGGCACTGGTGGAGTTGCATGTGATTGGCAATGGCATCTATCCAAAACAAATTATGAGGAAAAGGAAAGCCAATAACCCAATGGCTCCACTCATTTATGAGATTAAATTGTTTGGGTCCTTCTTAGTACATTACCTATCTCTTTCTACCATTCTCAATTTCAAACCACTAATCATCTTCACAATCCATGCTTCAAGCTAGAAACCATAGGTGGAGGATATATGTTCTTTCCTTTATTTCTTTGTGTTTCACTTCCTCTTTCATCTTCTTCTTGATCAATACTTTTGTCTTCAAACATGATTTAAAAAAAAAAAAAAAACGATGCATGTACTAATCATGTTAATGCTCAACTCCATATGATGATTTAAAGCTTTGTTTCTTTTATACATTCATTTTCTTATCTTATGTTATTTTTATTTTCCTCTAACTTTCGTAATGAAAGCTTTTAAACACATAATTAGTACTCCTAGTTTTTCTTTTGAAAACCCTATTTATTCTTGAAAGTAAGTTACTCGGATAATTTTCACTTCTACATAATTGTATGTTTCTTATTTATGTGTTTGGAAAAAATATCACATGATTTTTAATAAGATTTTGTTTATGTTAGTTATATTTAGAGATGTCAAACAACTGGTCCTTTTATCTTGGGTTAATAGGTTAACGGGTAATTTTCCCTCGTTATAAAAATTAAATAAAAATATTTTTAAAATTTAAATCGTATTAATGAAATTAATTTTAATTTTAAATGAAATGTCTTGATATATAAATAAATATTAAATATAGTACATGTGTTGTTTTTTAAATAACATTTTTATTAGATATAATTACTATTTTATAAAATGGGTTGCTTCATAATTTTACATAAGTTCATTTAGATTATACAGTAAAGTGCAATTTTTTTTAATATAGCTTGACCTGTTTTTGCAGGTTTTCTGACCGACTCGTTGTGAGATCTATGACTTACTTTATTTATGATACTTTATACAGTTTTTTATAAAGGAAAAAAATATAAATAGTAAGTCGTTATTTTTTAAAATCAATAATATATTAAAAATATTATTTATTAGACAATTAATAAGAGTAATAAGTAATTACTTAAAAATAAAAATGCATTCAAAGTATATATTATTTTTATATTTAAAAACAAATAGTTATATTTCTTAATACATATGTAAAAACTATAAACATCATATAACGTGAGTATATATCTAAATTAGAGTACACTTCCTTAATCTTCTTGTTTGCTCTCAATTGTTTTTCTTAATCCTTTTTCTTTTATATCTTAACTTCGATTTCTGTTTGATGAAGAGTGTATTTTCTTACAATTTAAAATATTTAATATATATTGTTAGTATATCTTTTAAACTTCATTCAAGTTAATTATACCATTTCCTTCATATTATATTAAATATTTTAAAATAAATTTTAATTTTGTAATTTTATCAAGACCTTGATTCAAAATTTCACCACAAGGAAACTTGCGTTCAAATTTACTTATAAGAGAAAATACAAACAGTATTTCAATTATTTACACGACTTATATATTAAGTCATATAATTAAACTATAATAGTGTGAGACCTCCATATTAAAATATGGTGATATGAAATAAAAAATAAATCATGTAGTCTTAAATAAGATTTTGAGATTGTAAAAAATATATATTTTATATTTTAGAAGTATATATTTATCAAGAAATAGATTTTAAGTTTAATTCAATCTTACAAACTATTAAAAGGTCTAATTTCTAGTTAACATAAGATTTTAAATATTTTAATAATCCTCACATAATAATTATTTATTATTTATTTAATTTCTAATAATTTTTACATAATAATTATTTATTAATATTTATTAATAATACTTATCTCAAAATTAAAAAAAAAATATTGATGAAAACATGATTGATTTTAATGAGATATTTGCTTTAACGTAAAAATTGTAAACATATTTTAAAATAATATAACATAATAGAACTCAAAAAAAATCAATTAACAAATTATCAAATAACTCTTAAAGAAGACATATATGACTTAACTTATTTAATCTAATAGATTTAGTGGTCTCAATTCTCTTCACAAAAATCACTTTGTTATAATCAAATACAATTTTCAACCTTTTGAACCTTTCAATTTATTGTGTGAATAATTATAAAAGAAACTTTATTTTTTTTATCAGAAACTCTATCTAACTTAAAAGTTTTTATTTTGTGCCTTTTTTCGTTCTTTTTAGCTATCGAAATTGTTAAAGAAATATTCGTCTAGTATTTATTAAATTTGTTTAGTCTGATGTAAAAGTTGAAAAATCATAATTATTATATTTATTATATTTTATATAAAATATCATAAAGAGGCAGATAACAAATAATAGAAGACTTAATATATATTATATTCTCAGGATAATTAAAAAGTGGACCAGTCGAATTTAGATGATACATACTATTAACCAATAATTATATTCGAAGAAATTAATACCCTATCCGATTCCATGGGTTTTAATCAATTGTTCATTTATTGAGAGATATTTACTCTTCAAATTTTAAAATAACACAGATGATTTCAGCAATAATATCTATCTCCACATTAATATATTGCTAACAACCCCAACATGTTATAATCGAAGTGAGATATTAGAAATTTTTAAAAAAAGATAACAACAGACCGTTATTCCGAATATGTTAAATTTATAATTTAGGTAAATTTAAAAAAATATATATACGGATAAAGGAAATAAATTGCTTGATAAACTTAAAAAACTATTAAATAATTTAATATAAAGAAATTCTATAATTCGTTTTGCATAATTTTACAAAAAATACTTACGTATTAAGAAATTTATCTAAATATAATGTAATTAATCACTCAAATTGAAATGCTTCAATTAGAAAATGCTAATAATACTATAAGAAAAGTTTTTTTAAACAGTGACTCAATTATTGATTGAATTTTACTTAAAAGTAAACTTGTAAAACCCACTTATTTAAGAAACCTCACTCATAATTTTAATGAAACTGAAATAATAATAAAATATAAATTAAAAAAATATGTTAGAAAAAAATATAATGTTACATTAATAGGTCTCCAACTACAAAAGTACTGCAGTAGATATTCCATCGTTAAGGCTTACTCCATTAGAGACTGAAACAAAGATACATTAAATTTGGGAACATATACACTTCCAAACATATACAATGCAATAATAAGGTTAGGTAAAAAAATATATTCCAACAAGCCTGTTAATTGGTTGATAATTAGAGTCTTATTTATTTTTATATCAACTTTCCTCTATAAAATTTGAATCTAAAATTTTGCAAAAAAAAAATAATGAGACAAGTATTGTACAAATCAATAATTTGTGTACTAGCTAGGGTTTATGCATTTAGTATACACAGAAATCCCAAATTCACTTTAAGTACAACTTTTTAAATAGGACAAAGTTGTCTTTGTACGACATAATTCGATGTGTGTTGTGTAATATTCTTCATTTTTCGATAAGAATGTTAACATATTAAATTTAAGAATATTATGACTCTGTTAATCTCAAAAATAAGAAAACGTTTAAAATATATTTCTATCGTATGTATAATATAAGTATGGTCATGATAATTTAACATCCATTATAATTTAAAACCATTTCTAACAATTGTCCAAAATTAGTAGGAGAAGAGGAGAAATCCTTTCCATTCTAATAAACATTTTTGTATTTGGACTAAATTTTAAATGTTTCTGTCACTATAAAAAGAAAAGAGATTTGACAAACATTAAAATTAATCCCTATTTATATTTTTTGTTTACTATTTAAACTAGTGACGAATCAAAAATGAAATAAAATTTGTCGTTAAAAGTATGATCACTGACTTAATTAATAATGAATTTGAAAGTTATCTATTTAACTGTTATATTTTTCATCGATTTACCTTTAAAATTATTATAACTAGAATATAATTGTAGATTAAATGTGACCAATGCACCAACGAAAAAAGGAGTGTGACTTGACTAAAAAATATTGTTCCCATCATATTTTCTAAAACGGATACATTTAAAAATCAATTGTAAATTCTGTTGCAACATTTAAAAATTTATAAGTCTCAATCGTCAATCCAGTCGCAAACTATTTATAAAAAACAGATAAATTTGACTAAAATTCTGTCCACTGTTATAAATAATTATTTTTTTATAAAATGAAATTGTATACCTGTTAATAATTGCAAAATTAACATTAACATGATACATATATTATCTTGATGGAAAAAGGATTTTCAATCATTGATGACATCCATCCATATACACGATAAAAAAAAAACTAAATAAAACTGTT
>Ga0099824_1002520_pt1 | contig 26831 bp, 14 predicted proteins | sample SiratrowhiteBW_FD_76837 | JGI IMG/M metagenome (GOLD analysis project Ga0099824, IMG submission 76837) | Root nodule microbial communities of legume samples collected from California, USA - Siratro white BW | ecosystem: Host-associated > Plants > Roots > Nodule | place: USA: California...
CCCCGCTACGCCAAACCCACCAACTAACTTGATCTTAAATTCTGGCTTAGCTGCTCTCGTTACTACTCCCCCCCCCCCCCTTCCCCCACACCCCCACAGACAATTATATATATATATATATATATAGATATATATATGTGGGGAGAAGGGTGGGATGGCAAAGATGAGGAAGTTAAATTAAAAAAACTAAGTTATCTCCATCAAAATAAAAGGTTTGTTTTTATGGGGAGAAAGGGGATGAACACCCTCTCTCATCAAAACTAACCATTAACTGTGTGAGCAGTGTTGAAACCAAAGAACAAAAACGTCTTGTTTTCTTATGTGAGCAAAAGAAAAGTGATTATCAGAACACTGAGTGGAAGTGATAGTGCTGCATTTTGATGACATTTCAGAGGAACTAGAATGGCCAACAAGCATGAGAAGATGCCAAAGAACCTATGCACACAGCTTGCTGTTGCAGTCAGAAGCATTCAGTGGAGCTATGGGATCTTCTGGGCACCTTCAACCACTGAAGAAAGGTACAAACACACACATCTTTGTGTTTTTCTTTTGCTGGTAAATGCTACCAACATCTCTCTTCTCTACAAGCTTCGCTTCCTCTTGGTTAAGTCTTGAATTCCAAGTTTTGTTTAGTAAAAAACTGACATGGAAGTGTGCAATAGCAAGATGTGAATGATATGAAGGTTTGGTAAAAAAGGTCACTTCATCACCTTGGACAAAGAGGGTGTGGTGTGGATGAACTGACACAAAATTCTTCCAGTTTGATCAGATGTTGAGTCTAAATTCAGTGCATACAGTGAGTTAACCACTTAAAAAAGGAAAACTTTAGTTACTATTTATAGAGTATAGAGGTCTACCTAGCAGCTTAAAATTGTATCAGTTTAACCAAACATTTTGCTTTGAAATTTTATCTAAACAGCTACATTAAGTATTTTGACAAAATATCTATAATGTTTTTATCTGATTCAAACATGATTGTCTTTGTGAAGATACTGGCTAAAATCAAAACATAGGTCACTTGACCTTGCTATTTCTTAGCTTACCCTATGTGATGTTCATGTGTGAAAGGGTACTGGAATGGAGAGAAGGGTACTATAATGGAGACATTAAGACAAGAAAGACAGTTCAAGCCATGGAATTGGAAATGAAGGGTGATAAAATAGGCTTGCAGAGGAGTGAGCAACTGAAGGAACTATACAAGTTTCTTCTTGCAGGAGAAGCTGAACCACACACCAAAAGGCCTTCTGCTGCATTAGCTCCAGAAGACCTCTCAGATTTGGAGTGGTACTACTTGGTTTGCATGTCCTTTGTTTTCAGTCACAATCAAAGGTACCATTATATCATACCATATTATTACCATTCAACATTCTTAGTTGTTTCATTAGTACAAACTCTTCTAAGGGAGTTCTTTGTTGAACCCTTCTGGCTCAAGTTTTTGTTGCCTTTTTTCTTTGGATTAATTTGGTTTTGTTTGTCTCACCATGGAAGATTTTCCTTTCCTTGTGAAGTAGTTTGCCTGGGAGAGCACTGGAAATTGGTGACACAATCTGGTTGTGCGATGCTCAACATGCAGATAGTAAAATTTTCTCTCGTTCTTTGCTAGCAAAGGTTGGATTTTACTCATAAATTTGATTCAACCAACACACTAACTTACTGTTCTAAATATATATTTTTTATTATTGGTTAAAATTTAATAAAAAATATTGAATTTATCTATTATTCAGTGTTTTTTTTAATTAAAAAAATTAAGTCTGCTAAAAATAGTTTGCAACTTTGCATAAGTTATTTTTTTACTTTTTGCTGATCACTCTAGTGCCATATGAAGATGAGCACAACACAACCCTTATTCTCAAATTGATTTTGAGTGGATATACTGTACTGAAAGTGGAGAATGTTGGGGCCATTTGTGTGTCATGTGAAATCATTTCTTCCTAAGTATACTTTATATTATTGAATTTATTAAATATTAAAGTAACTAAAGGATGAAATTTCATGCAGAGCATTAGAGAAACTGCAGAGGGTCTTTTTCTGTAATGTATTTCAGCAGAACAGATTCTTCAATCACAGATCTTAGCCATCCAAAATAAAAGTTTGCTTAAAAGTATAACCAAAAGTTTTAGGGCATTGGATTCTGACTGCTAGACCCTGCAGTAGGCTTATGATAGTATGCAACCCTGGCCACATGTATTTTATCACCCATTTGCCCCTAAATTTTTATCATTTAAAAATCCATCATGCATATTTGGGTCCCATTTTAATCAATTAGTGTAAGCAAATTATAAAATTAGTTTTCAAGTAAAATGATTTATTTTTTAGCTCAGTAAATTCACATAAAATCAGTATTGATTTTAATTTGTTTTAATCAAATATGCTTTCTTTTCTTGGTTTTGGTTTGGTCACAGTCAAATTAATTTCAAAACACTAATTTGTACATGTATGACACAAAAGTTTGGTTGGAAGAAAGTGAATTAATACAGGCCCCACATCGGAAGGAAATAATATGCAAATATACATAAAAAAACCGCTGAAATAAAACAAATTGAAGAATTTAATTTAATTTAATTTTCTATCACCTAATAAATTTTTATTTAATTTTACAAATAATCTAATTCTCAATTTTATGTATTTTTTTGTTTTATTGAATCTTAGTTCCACATAGATATCATAAAAATAATTGAATTAATTAAAATGAAACATAATTAAGAATTTGATAAACTTATAGATTTTTTTTTAAAACAGTAAACCAGATATCTTTATTTTTAACAAATTATAGATTAAACAAAACAGAGGATACACATAAAATCATTTCATTATTGCATGGTATCATATATATCTTAATACTTTATTTTGTAGAGTCATTGAGAGAATACTAATTTTTCTTTTATCTTCAAAACTTTTTCATCTGGACGTTGACATCAATTTCTGTACCCAGAGTGCTTCAATTCAGGTATGACATTCTCTCTAGAGATTCAAATTTGTTCTACAATTTTTTTCCTTTATCTAAACACTATATTTTATTATATTCCCTGGTTGTAATATGCAAACAAAGTTGAAAATATATTTGTAATTTGTGGAAGATCTGCAATTGTTTTCCCAAAACTAAGTTCATGCAAGTACTATGTAACTTGTAGCCAAATTAAGTATAATGTTAATATGTTATAATTTTGTGTGATTGAAACATAGATATTAATGTTCATGTTGTGTGTTAAACCTGTTTTCCACAGACCGTGGTGTGTTTTCCCTATCAGAAAGGTGTTATTGAGATAGGCTCAACTGAACTGGTAACATTTGTGTTCTTCTTGGAAAAGCTAGATTCATTATCATTTCAATGTTGAATCTATATGTTTATTTTTCATAGGTTATTGAGGACCCTAATCTCATTCAACATGTGAAGGCTTGCTTCTTAGAAATCTCAAAGCCTACATGTTCTGATAAATCTTCCTCTCTGCTTGATAAGCCTCATGATGACAAATATCCAACATGTACCAAGGGTGACCACAGGGTGTTCGATGCAATGGCTTTGGAGAATCCATGTTCCCTTGAGAAAAATATCAAACTTGATAATCATGATCCTCTCAATGAATTTGAAGGTGATAACAACGAAGATTCTAACATGGATTCTCATGGTGGTTGTGAGCATCGTTACCCTATAGAATCTATGTTTGATGGTATGAACGGTGTGCCCTCTCAAGTTCATTTTGTGAATGATGCCTTAGTCATTGGTGCTCCTGATTCTCTGAGCTCATGTGACTGTATGTCTGAAGCTTCTGAGAACCAAGGCAAGGATTCCAAGAATGAAGGCCAAACTCAAGTTTTGGAACTTCAAGATTGGTGTAAACCAAAGAGAGGCTTCTTGGATGCTGGAGCTGATGGAGACTTGTGCTACATAAGAACAATTTGTGCTATTTTGGGGAACTCATCAACATTTAAAGCAAACCCTTATGCCAGCAACTCTAATTGCAAATCTAGTTTTGCAAAATGGAAGAAAGGGAGAGTTTCTGAAAGGAAAAGGTCAAAGTTTCAGCAAAGCATGTTAAAGAAGACTTTGTTTAAGATCCCCTTCATGCACAGAAGTTACTTTTCCCGCAAGTCACAGAAAGAGAGTGACAGAATGGAATGGACTAGTAAATTGGATAATGCTGATGATGGTTTCATGGGAAAAGCATTCTCTGATAAGAAAAGAGAAATTAAAAACTTTCAGGTTCTCAAATCTTTGGCTCCATCTTCTATAAGTGAGGTATTTGCTTGTCATATGCTATAAGTTACCATAGGATAGTGAATATTATGTCAATGAGGTCACTTTTGTGATGCAGGAGGAGAAGATTTCAATTCTTGGTGACACAATCAAGTACTTGAAAAGGCTTGAGACTAGAGTGGAAGAGCTAGAATCTTACATGGAAGTTGCAGATGCTGGAGCAAGAACCAGGAGAAAATGCCCTGATGTTTTAGAACAGATGTCAGATAACTATGGCACTAGAAAGATTTGCATGGGAGTGAAACCTTGGATGAACAAGAGGAAGGCTAGTGGAATTGATGAAATGGACACAGAACTAGAAAGAATTGTTTCTGAAGAAGCAAAGGCATTGGATGTGAAAGTGAAGGTAAAGGAGCAGGAGGTTCTGATTGAGATGAAATGTCCTTACAGGGAATACATACTCTATGATATCATGGACACCATTAACAACCTACATTTAGATGCTCACACAGTTGAATCATCAACAAGTGATGGTGTTCTCTCATTGACACTTAAATCTAAGGTTTGTGATGCTCATTTTTTCATGTTTATGATTGAAACATCGGTTCCATTGCAGCTATGTTTCTTAGTACTTTTAAGCATTAGAGAAGTTTGAACTGTTTTAGAACTTTTCTTTTCCAGTTTAGAGGAGCAGCAACAGCACCAATGAGGATGATCAAAGAGGCACTGTGGAAAGCATATGGAAATGTTTGATATGCTTATTTGGATTTGTGATGATGGTGTTAGTAATGGTAAATACTTGTATGATTAAACAACTTTGTAACTCTAGAACATTTATTTGCTTGCTAACAGAATATGTTTGTCCTGTGCTATGAACCTTGATTTTTGTTATTGTGCTTAAAAATATTGCCATTTTGTAATTTAATTTTCTTTAATTTTTGAACCACTTCAACCACTGTTTGCATGCATTTGCATGATTTTGTTAATGCAAGGATTCAATTTGATCAATGTGGTACTTCAAAATCTCTCTATAGATTTCAATTACATCACTGTGATATGTTTTCCCATGGAATATGTCTACTATATAAATATTATTTTATAAAATAATAATAATAATAATAAATTAGACAAAACAAACATCTTTCTAGAGAGATGAACACATAAAAATAAACAAAATTATCCTTTATTTGATCCATTTCGCGTGGATTTGCTTTCTCATTGTGAAGTATTACTTTATAATTCTTAGTCGTGGCATCAACTTGCTTATTTATGATATCTTGCTCAATTCCAGGGTGCAATCTTTAACTATCTATAATATATATTATTTAGTGTGCAAAATATGGTTATATAATTTTTTTGAAATTTCTTAATCATTGAAGATGACAACCTAACTCAGCCAATGTTGTGCAATTTTCTTAATTTATTTTATCGATAATTAATTTCTATTAAAATTTCAATTATAATTTTTGTAACATTTTTCTATTTCAAACCTAAGAATCTATTAATTTTTCTAATTAAATGTACTTATATCTATCAAAATTGACTCAATCTAGCCCGATGGCAACTAGATAGATCAAATTGTAAAAAAAAATATTCTAAAAATAATCGTATCAATTTAACTTAGTTTACCGAATTAAATAGATTAAATCAAACTTATAGATTTTTAATTGAACATCAACACATTAATTATCTAAAATTAACATAAGTTTAAACAATAATTAATTTGATCTAATCTGACCAATAATAAATTATGTAAAATATGATTCATGAAAGATTAAGTGTTTTAAAATGGTTTTCATGGGCAAATTTCCACTTAACCAAAATTAACTTATCGTGACAATCACAAAAAAAACATCCAAAACTTGTCATTATTATTGGGTTAATTTATTTTTATTTTACTTCGATTAGACTAACAATTTATTAATATATGATACATATTTTGAATGTTATAGCTTTATATATATATATATATATATATATATATATATATATTAATCATTGGTTATACCTTGTGATCCTTTAACTATAACCATATGATCTTACGCTATTTTCTCAACCACAAAAATAATATACTTAATGATGGCATATCTCAACGAGGACCAATATTTTGGGAAGTATTGATTAATCATAAACTCACAACTAAGACTTTTATAAGTGATGAAATTATTGACTATGAATTAATTAATTATGTATTTCATTTGTATAAATAAATATTTTTTATAAAAGAAATTTTTATTTATAAACATTGTTCACTAGTGTTTTAAAATTTTGTATCAAACTATGATCAAAAGTAGGTAAAATCTAAACAAAATTTATTTTTATTAAATTAATTAAAATTAAATTTAGCAAAATCATAACAATTCTTAGTTGAACTTATTCATTTAGAATTGCCTAATGTGACCAACTGCCAAAATAATGAATTAATCATTGTGATCACACTTGCCATCAAAATTAAAGAAAGAATTGTTGAGAAGAAGGAAATAAAATATTTTAGGTTTAATCATAATAATATGGTGTGATGGTGAAGAAAGAGAATGAGATAAGTATAAGATTATTGTATGATGATGATTGAGTGTCATGAAGCATGTGATATGGCTAATTAGCAGGTAATGATATTAGCATCCCACAATTAATGTAATCTTAATCATATTAGCATCCCACAAAAGTATTTATCACCAAAGGAAAAGTTAACAAAGTATGGCTATTAAAGATGGTGCACTATGAACATGGTTAATCATTATAAAGACTTTACTTTTACATCATTAAGGTGATATCATTTCAAATATGAGAAGAGAGAAAGTTTATTAAGGTAATGTCATTTCAAAAGTGAGAAGAGAGAAAATTTAATTAAGGTAATATCACTTCAAAGCTAAGAGGAGAGAAAAGTTAATTAAGGTGATATCATTTCAAAACTGAGAAAAGAGAAAAGTTAATAAGGGAAAATTATATATATATATATATATATATATATATATATATATATATATATATATATTGTTAGACATTTTTCTTATCTATAATATTTTTAAAATAATTTATACATAAATTAATTTATAGTAGGTATTTTATATAATTTTTTGAATCACTTGTCTGTAAGTTAATTTTAGTTTATAAAATATGATTTTAAAATTCGAAGACAAAAAAAAAATGAATAAATAATCATTTTTTTTAAATCTATAAAAATACAATGTTATTACATTAAAATTAAATTGTAATTTATGTATATTAGTTCGACAGATAATGTTAATTATGAAAATACAGTGCTGTTACAGTAAAAAAAAAACTAAAATAATAAATTTTTAAATTTAGATATTTATGCCAAACTATTTTTTGTTGAATTTATGTAACAGTGGTATATATTTTGGAGGCCAAAATGATGGTTTATAATTACCTGGTTCATTCTTGTTTTGTCAAAATTATTATATCAATTTATGTTAATAGTAGAAACTTTTTACAAAATCTAAGTTTTATATTTAAGATATTAAAACTCCTATATTGAAAGATGTTATGTTAAAATGGCTTTAATTTGACTGATCAACTACATAACCTTTCAAAAAATGATTTGATCTTTTCATATTTATAACTCATCAACTCAACAAGTCTAAAATTATGTTGGTCCACTGAATTTGTGCTTCATTTCTTAGATTTTGCTTTTGTAAATTTACTTAAATATTATTTTATTGAACAAAATATTTTATGAAGTATTATGGATTTTATGCTCTTTTGTTTTACTATACATTTTAGTTAACTCAACCATAGTTTTTGAAGTAGACACAATTTAGTGGGATAAAATGAATGTGACGATGATATGTTTGGATTGAGTATATCAGTTTATATATTTATGTGATAGCTCTCATCAGTTGTTCATTTTTATTTTTTTTAAAGTATAATTAATTAAGGGTAAATAATTGATTTATTATAATAAGTATTAGTATATTTTACTTTTAGTACAATAAAAAGAATAAATAGTCTTAATATAAATCTATTGTCAGCTCTCTCCTTTTTTCATGATTTCTTCTTGTATTATTATAATTTTAAAAATATTTGTAATTACTTATATTTTAAATTATATAATAAAAATATAAATTTTATATTTTAAATTATGTAATATAAAATAGAATATAAAAATTGTATTTCGAATAGTCTAATTTAAAATTTAAAATTATATTTTAGAGTACTCTCCAACGAGAAGAGATGTAGAATGATTTATTTATTTTTTATTAAGGGTAAAACGGTAATTTCCTTTCTCCTACGAGGGTGGTGGAAGAAAGGATGGAGGTGCAGGAAGCAATTACCTTCATTGCCATTGGGACACTGGTAAAACCAAGAAAATTTTTATGTGCATGCAGAGGAAGGGTTTTTCTGAATAACAATGATACAAGTATTTGTCAGTGGACTAATATTATTGTTTGCTGAATAAATGCTATGTACAACCAACCAAAGAACAGCAAGAACAGAACAAATTATTTGAAGACCATCAAACTCTTTCTGTCTATTTATTTTGTATACCAAGAGCACCAATAATATTCTAAGTCACAGCAAGCACAAATTACTATGCATGATGAATTCATTTTCAACTTTCATAACCATTCACAACTGAGACCTGATTCCTGCAAAATCCTTAACTGTGTACCCCACCTTCTCAAACCTTCCTCTCTGATTGTTCTCTCTGAATTTCAAGTATTCTGAGCACACAAATGGATTGTACACCCTCTTGTTCCCTTCTCCAACAACTTCCTCTGGTGCCATCACCACCTTCTCATCCTCAAAGCACCAAAAGAAGGCCAAGGAAAACCTGTTCACAGGCTGCTTCAGAACAACTCTATGTTCAGAAGACCTTAGCTTGTCATTGCTCCATGCTTGCATCATGTCCCCTATGTTCACCACTAGGGTCCCCTCAGAAGGGCTTATGTCTATCCACTTTCCCTCATGAGATTTCACTTGAAGCCCTCCTATTTCATCTTGATACAAGATGGTGATGCAGCTCATGTCAGTGTGCATTCCAAGCCCCTCAACATGGTCCTCCAAACTTTCTGGAGCAGAATAGTTGTTTATCCTCAAGTAGCCCTGACACTTGTTGAATTCAGACTCATAAAAGAGGTTGTCAAAGCCATCCTCTAAGCTCATCAACACAAGCTTTAGAATTTTCTCTGACAAATCAGCCATCTTGCTGCAATATTCTTGCAGTGTCTCACTGTTAAAAGCATAAAAGGAAACAAGATTATTCTTTGGTTAAGTGGGAAGAGAAGAATAGATTAGGCACCATAGAAAGGCATAGCAATGTGCTTGTTTGGTATGCATTACCTGAATTTGGAATTCTGTTTGTCAAAGAGGATGTCTTCAGAACTCTTGGCAGAAACATAGAAGTTTGGTCCATTGATTCTGAGGCTCTCAAAGAATGGAGAAGCAATGAAGTGAGGGGTGTAAGACTTTATAGAGGAGAAAGGACCAAGTTTAAGTTTAGCCTCAGAAGGGAGGCTGAAGAGGTATTTAGATAAATAATGGATCTGGCTGCAAAGATCTTTGGAGATCCCATGATTGATTATGTGGAAAAATCCCCAATCTTTGCAGGCTTTGGAGAGAGAGATTAGAGAAGATGGCTGTAATGGCTGAGAAATGTCTAAAATAGGAAGCTCAACAACATCTTCAGACTTAGACATTATGTCTAAGATGTGGAGAATGATATGGTGTGCTGCCACCAAAGTCTTGAGATATTTAATATATAGAAGTTTGGTCAGAACCTATAAATCAGAAGACAGGTATAAGACAGAGTATAAATGAGACAAGTCTATTATTTTTATCAATCAAGTGGAGAAGTGCCAACAAAGATATAGAGCACAAAGCTAAGTCATATTTATTATAAGATTTTTAATTGATGACAGTGTTAATTTTTTCATACTGTGATGGAAATTAAGTCTTATAAAAGACAGTTTGTGGAAAATTAATGATTGGTCTAAACTGAATGGTAATATGCTAACAAGTGTCTATGACCATGACTTGTTGAAAAGGCTATAAATAAAAGGCTACATCTACAAGGGCAGAATAAAGGGATACCAATTCTGTCGCTGAAAGTGCATACACTTTTTTTCACCTTCTAGTGGAAAATTCCTTATTTCATATAGTTTATGTATAATTCGGATATATATGAGAGTGAGAAAGTGATCAAGGGATAATAACAACAAAAGGGTAGCAGAAAGAGTAGTGCAAGATGAAGATGTTGAAGAATCAAGATGTTGAAGAATGAAGGTACTTTTTTTCATTAGTTTAGTTGCCACTTTTATAATATGCCTTCAGAGTCAGAAAGACAGGCTGTGAAACAAGCATCTCAACCACAATTAGTTTGCACATTCCGTTATGCATGGAACTCTCTTTCTTCTGTGAAAAGATTTGACTAAATACTTAGTCAAAATGTTGATCTAGATGCTTAAGTAAAAGACAAACATATCAACAAAGTACAAACCACATAGACGCTTTTAGCGGCTCTACATTTGTCAAATTCAGATATCTGTGTTCACATGTTCAAAAAATATTTGTCCTAAAACATCTGGAAAATGTGTACAGAGGAAATTAATGTATCAAAATAGACATGCATATGGTTTATTGCATTCATTCCATGCTCATATTCTGTATATACATGGAAAGATGGAACACTAATAAAATGATGCATAAAGTTTGAAGTTTTGTATCTTTTGTATTATAGTATTATTATAGTTTAAGTTTCTAGGGATGACCTTTTTGTTCTTGTTTTTAATATTTGTGTTTTAAAATTGTCCATTGAAAAATGGACACCGACATGTATATTGTAACACAGTAAGGAATGTTTGTGTATGTATTTTTTTGAGGAATCATGTTATAGTTTGTCTGAAATGTTTGGAGATGATTATTTTTTTTTTTTCTTTCTTTCTGATATGTGTGCTTCAAGATTGATGCATGAAGACATTCTAAGACTTGGAAAACCAGAAAACAATGTGAGAAACTTATTTCTAGGACTATGGAAGAATTGACTAAGGAAGAAAGATGGTTGCTGAATAATCATGATGTTCAAACAAGTTGTAAGATATACAGAATCTTTACACTAGATTGCAGTGGATTTATTATGATTGCACTATCCAAAAAGGTGCTTTTTGATTTGCATTTACCACTAACGTGTTTCCTTTCTATTAGTCACTTTTGAATCCAATTAAATGCTTCCAGCAGCCCCTCGTGGAAATCTTTCTGGTGGGGAAAATTCACAAAACTTTTGATGAAGATTCAGTGCTAAGAAGCATACACCATCAATAAAATATTATAACATGTTATCATTTTCTTATTAAAAATGGTTGGTGAAAATCTTTAGTTATCATGTTTGATGAGAATGAAAAATTAAGTGATTATAAATTGGATTTAAAGTATTTAACAGTGTTAAGGATTGTTTGGGAAAACAACTTATAGATTTTTAAAATATTTTTTATTATATACAACTTGTCTTATATGTGCTTAAAATATTAATATCTTGTGTTTGAATATACACTTTAATAAACATTTGCACAATTTGGAAGTATGTAGACGGAACACTTCATAAACACCTGATTCGATTAAAAAAATAAAAACCAAAATCATAATGTGATAAAAAAAATTAAATCCAAACACTAACTAAATATTGAATATACTAGTATTAAATATTTTACAAATTTGAAAAAATCATTAATCACCATTTGCCTAATTATATTTTTAAAAAATAATTTAAGTATCATAAATTTTAACAAATGTGACATATTTTAAGTTCTTTAAAAGAACAAATTTCCAGGAAAAGAAATATTTGCTTTCACACACAACTATTATTGTTGGCGGCCGTTAAGTGCAACAAGACAGAACTATTAGTTACAGTTGGGTTCTTAAGTGCAAGAAGAAGATAAACTTAAAACAAACCCTAAATTACTAGTTGGTAGTTAAGTAAATAATAATAAAAAAAAAAAACTCAAGTAAAAATCAGATTAGTTCTTGCATCATGTTAACATGCAGAATTAGCTCACTAATTTGGTTCAGTACAAACTACAATTCAGTGATATGCAGCATATTGTGCATCACCATGTATCAATATAAAAATAAATAATTTGCGGAGTTATCATGTAGTAGTTGGTAACTTACCATTGGTCAACACTTGTACCAATATCAACTATCAAATAAATTAATACTTATTGGTCTCTAAGTGGATTTAGGCATACAACTTAATAAAATTGTTGTTAAATGAGTATTTAATTAAATTATGTATCTAAATCCATGCTTTGTTATTGATTAAGATTTATTAAAAACAATGAAAAACTACAAAATCATACATCTCAGTTATGGATTGTCACTCAGACTTCAATAAGTTCACAGTGTGCTACGAGAAAGTGTGTTGCTACAGTCTCTTCTTTTTTAGCAATAAAGTTAAAGTATAGTTGGATAAATTTTTCCATAAACACTTTTAAAAAAAAGAAAATAAAATATTTTTTTCTATACATTAAAACTAGTTTTTATACTTACTAATTTTTAAAGATCTAATAAATTTTCTAAATTTTTATTTTTTATTTCTAAACTAGCTTATGAAAAAACTCATTTATTTTTTCTTCTTAATTTTCTTAGAAAGACACATTGAAAAAATTTATCCAATGATATCATTATTAAATAAACTCATACCCCTTGTTAAGGAAAAGCAATATTGAAAGCAAAGCGAAACCTTCATACCTGTTAGTCCAAAATTTACAAAAGGTGACATTAATTTGTAATGAAGGTTTTGCATTTCCTTTGACTAATCCAAAATTTTTAAAAAAGTGGTATAGACTGATATTGTTGAGATTGAGGAAGAAATAGTCCAAGAATGAACCAAAGAAGAAACAAATGCTTTATTAAGCTTAGGTAGGGAGAAATATTTCATGGAGGTGTCTTTTTGAACACCATATGACCTGAATCATCCACATCAAACAAACGTCCAACGAATTCATTCCAACTTTGTGTTCGTTTCTTATGAGACAAGGAGGAACCTTCACTTGATCTTCCAGAATCCTTTCCAACATCAATTTCATGAAATGTTCCATATGATGAAGGGGAGTATGCTTGTGGAATATCCAATGCAACTGCTCTCTGAAGGGCTGCATGGTACTCTTCACTGTGTTCTCGAGCTATGGATTCATGCCTCTCCATCCTCTGCTTTGCTGGAATCTCCATGTGCTCGTCTTTGTCTCGCATTAACTGATGCAAGAAATACAATGGTTTAAATGAGAAACATTACCATTTTAATGTGGCTAGATGATGAGTTCACAGAAAATACCATGTATCAAATAAAAGCATCAACAAAAGGATTAGCCCAAGTTCAAATGGGATTAATTCTAGGAAAATAATCGATTATTTTTTCTTAAGTTCCTTCAAAAAGCTGATAAAAAAAATCTAGTGCACAAAGAGTTCAGCTTACAAAGATCTAAAGAATACAGTCACCTGTAGCTGTAGAAAAACACTTACCACACTAACAAAAGGGAAAATGCTTACTAAAGGTTGGGGGCAAGAACAAGATATGATACTTCAGGAGTGACTGCACTCAAACATTTATAATGTGGTTTTCTAAAATTTCTTTATCAATGGCTACATGTCAATACACTAGAATGCATATGGTATCACAAGAACGTAAGTGGAAAATGTGACCAAGTGCCTGACAGCATCATAATATCTCTACAAGTTAAAGTAAAAACTTACAAATATAACTAGCAATTTTCTTGCATTGTATGGAAACTTTTCGATTTAAGCAAAATTTATAAATAAAATCAAATTAGACAGATGGATTAAATGTTTACATTGTTTATATTGAATATTCAATTTTATTAAACAGGATAAATTAATAGATAAAAATTTTAAAATAAAGTAATAATTCATAGAAATAAAGTATTCCAATAAAGACAATTCATCTTTTTAATATTATATATAAAAATTTTAAAATCAAATTAAAATTAACTAGAATAAGATAACAATAAAATTCAATTTATCTAAAAAAGGAAAGATATCTTCAATTTAATATAGTTTATCAAGATTCGAAATTTAAATCGGAAATCAAAGTCAAATTAAGCAATAGGGTTTCAAAGGAATAAAAAGTTATAGATAAAATTAGGATTTTTAACTCCATCTATGGTCCACGACTCATACCAAGCTCGGGTAAAGTAGGAGGGTTGTGCTAGGCCCTCAACAATTGATGTAAGACTTGTTGAAACCCCATAAATGGATCACTAGTGACAAATTATGCGTTGATGAAAGGTTGCTAATCGAAAGTAATGCTATATGATTTGAGTACAATGATCAATAAGAAATAATCACTGCATTGGCGCCTGAATGTAGTATTAAAGGAGCAAGGGTGGCAAATAATATTGATTTAAGCATGAGTCCTGATGTTGAGCATCATCAATCTGACAGGTGAATTTAACTACATCAGTGGTTAATATGGACTTTCCAGGACATGTATCCTCTAATCAGATATGGGAGCAGAATACTCAGGAAAAAGAGGTTTTTCATCAACAAGATTTGGTCTATAATCTGAATCGTAAAGACTATCATAACAGTGAGGCTCATACTATTGACAATCAAGAGTTGATCTTGTAAGATACTATGACTGAAGGAAATCGGGTTGTTCAAAAAGGGAGTAACTGTTCTTTGCAAAAGCTTGGCTCGTAACAAGAGCATTCAGCTGATTCTGATAATATAGATTACGGTAGCATGCCTTTCATCTGATGCCAATGATGATCAGGGTTTTACAGTTTCCATGTAAGCTGTTGTGCAGAAAGATATCCAGCTTATTCAAAGCAAGGCGGATCCAGATGAATTGGAGGATTTACAGGAAGTGGTATTGAAAAAATATAATATCAAAGAAAAGAAAAAAAAAAAAAAAAAAGCTCAAACTGATTATTTGTAAGCCTCGAACTAGATCCTGGGTTGTTTCTTCCTCAACTTTGCCATGATTTCTTTATATTGGAATATTAGAGGCATTGCCTCGAAGCAATCTCAAATTGCTCTTAAAAATCTGTCAACAACATAAACTGATTTCCAAAAAATTTTCTCCTTTCCTTTGGCAGGAACTTAGTTTAAAGATGTTTGATCTTTAATATCTATTTGGTGCTTTTGTTTAAAGGCAATCAATCCTACTGTTATTATGACTTCGGATAACCATGTATCTTTCTATTTTAATGATGCTCTGGTCAATTGCTATGTAGCTGCTGTTTATGCCTCTTTGGATTATAGAAGAAGGAATTTGGCAGGAGCTTACCGTTCGTTGGAGTTACATTGGTGATTTTAATACTATAACTGGTCTATAGGATTATAGAGGAAAAGGTCAACCTTATGGAAGATCCACAGTAGAATTGAATGAGTGAATAGAAGGAATTGAATTAGTTACTATACCTACCTTTGGTGCTCAGTTCGCCAGGACAAATAGTAGGAAACATCAGGATAGGATTGATGAAAGGCCTGATAGAGTTCTTTGTAATCCACAATGGTTTGATTTTTGGCAACAGATTACATGTCTGCTTATCATAACAAGTTCTGAACATCATCCTACCTTATTTAAAGATGTCAGTAAGGAAGGTTTTCATTTTTCATCCTTTAAGTTCCTTTCTATGTGAATAAAACATCCTGATTGCAGAAGAGTGATTGAAGAAGCTTGGAATATAAGATGCACTGGTTTACTTATGTCCATGCCATCAAAAGCTCAAGGAAGTTAGGAGGATTAAAATTTGGAATAGGAATGTTTTTGACAATGTACACAAGAAAGTTTAAGAAGCATCTACAAAGCTCCAGCAGATTCAAACCAAAGTCGAGCAAACAAATTATGATGACGATCTTATTCAACAGGAAAAACAAGCTACCACTAATTTACATACAACTCAATCAAGAGGAGTTTTGGAGGGAAAAATCAAGAACAAAATGGTTTGCTGAAGGACATAGGAACACTAAAGACCTTCATTGCAAGGCCACTACTAGAGCTACTACGATCAATATATCCTTATTAAAGCACAATGATACTCTGCTTGTTAATAAAAATGACATTGAGGCACATGTTGTCAATCATTTTCACCAATTTTCTTTCATTTCTAACAGGTGTTCTGATCATTATAGTATCATTAATGTCATACCCAGGCTTTTAACTGATGTTGAACGTTGTGCTCTTGTTAAACAACCTACGCTGCTGGAAGTAAAACAAGTTGTCTTCAATCCCTCATCTGAAACTGCTCTTGGTCTAGATGGCTTTTCCGGTGCATTTTATAAAAAATTTTGGTATATACAATATGATACTTTAAATTATTATAAATAACGGATTTACATGTGTGATTAGACACACAAATCACAACAGAGAAACTCTTATGATCTTAATTCTGTTTTACAGTTTTTCAGGGACTGATGAATGCTTACTAATTATAAGTCCAATCACATTATCCTAATTCCTAAAGAACCCGGTGCAAATGTAAATGGAAATTTTAGAATAATAGCTTTGGCTAATTTCAAATATAAGATTATTTCTAAGATTCTTACTGATAGATTAGCTTTGCTTATTAGGGAACCTCATCTCTCACTAGCAAAGAGGTTTCATTCCGGGAAGAAGTATCTCTGACTGCATAGGCACATTTTCAGAGGCTATACATGTATATTTTAGAGGCTATAAATTTAGACAGGAAGTGCTCTTCTGGAAATATTGCTCTCAAGATTGATATTAGAAAAGCTCTTGACACCCTTGATTGAAACTTTTCAATAGTTGTTCTAGAAGCCTATGGTTTCCATGACGTTTTTTGTAATTGGATTCTTTTAATTTTAAATTTTGCTAAATAATCTTTGGTGATCAATTTCAGGCTGAATGGTTTCTTTGCATGCTCTAAGAGGTCGGGGGAGGGAATTTTTAGGATTCAAGAACTGAGAACATGGGTTTTTTGCAAAATTTATACAAGCAAATTCAGTTTTTGAAGCTGAACTCCTGGGTTTTATTCAGGCTATTGATATCACTATTCAAAAAGGTTGGAGATGGATTCCTTGCATACTGTAAAAGCTTTGTCTGATAGTTGCTTAGTTCCTAGGAAATTAAGGAATAGATGGGATAATGTTTGGATTCTATTAAAGGGTATACAGTTTAGATTTTCACACACTTTTAGGAAGGGAAATAGGAGTGCGGATAGTTTAGCTGTTTATGGTCTTTGAACTTTAGCTTTTACTGGGTGGGATGGAGTACCTCCTTCTATTGTCTCTGATTTTTGTAGAGATAGATTTGGTCTCCCACATTACATATTTTCTTAGTGGGTTTTGGTTAGATCCCCTATTTTTGTATTTTTTTTTAATTGTATTAAGAATGATGCATATGATTGTTACATGTTATAGTGCTAACCTGGTTAAGATTGCAGCCTGTAAGGTGATGCAGTAACATTCTTTCCTTTGATTAAACAAAATATGTCTATGACTGGATTGGGAACTAAGTTAGTTCAGTTGTCCAAGAGTGACTAATTAAATTTGGTATGTCCTTTCACAAGTCTTTTGAGGCGGCGGACACCATGATACATCATGTATCAGTCTATAAGAAACTAAAAGGGTTAGAGAAAGAGCTAACAAATAAAAAACTATAGGATTTAAACTCTGGTACAAAGGGAAAGTATAGAAAAGGAGAAAGTGGAGATTATTGCACACAAGAATTAGAAGGAAAGTAGATATAAAAAGGACCGGGGATACTATTTTATCTTTAAAATTAAAAATTAATGGTAGGACCAGAAACTAAGAATGGACCAGTTCTGTTAAATATAAAGTGTTTCAAAAATAAGCGTTTTTTTTTAAAAAAAAATCACTTATTTAAGAAGCAAATATTTGCTTCTTAAAAAAATTTACTCGTTTTTAAAAAATCAGATTAGACAAACACAAAAAAAAGAAGAAATCTGCTTATTTTAGTAAAAAAAAAAAAACTTTTTTAAATAAAATAAGCACAAACAAACTCACAATATCATGAGTGCTTATGCAGTACAAGTAGGACCGGAATCACATTTTAAGAAAAAGTTGCACAGCTATGATGAATCATTGAATACAAGCCAGGTTTTGGAATATCATTAAAGCACAAGTTGCAGACAACTACGTAATTTATATATACTGTTTTGGTAGACAACTCTGCTATTATTGAAAAAATCTTATTGCTTACACTGAGAGCCCGTCGGGATTCTCTCTCTATCCAAATGATGGCATGATCAGAAGTTGCATTGCAAGAAAGAACTAAATGCTCAAACCTCCCATCAACAGGTACTGCTGTCCTAACAACAGGTGGAAATCTTCCTATCCTGCAACCAGAAGAGACTATAATTCTAATTATTGCTGCATAGAAATAAGATTCCGCTCTTCTAATTTGATCACTTTATCCTTTAAGCATCCATAAATGTAGATTAAAAGGACCTTTTAAACGTAAATGCATCCATCAAACCATGAGTCATACTTAGAAAGACTCCAATGTCAAATTCAATAAATCATATTTCAGAAACATGAGATATTAGCATGAGCAGACACACTCACATATGCACACAGAATAACTATATTGAGTATTGAGTATCGACTTTATTTTTTATCTCGACGAAAATTCTAAAGTGCAACTTTTGTTGTCTTACGCACGTACAGTGACAAGATTTTGTAAATTTTGTAGAATTTTGTATATACCTTGTCAATATACATTCATATTATATTATGTCCACTTCTCAAGGAACGAGAAAAAAATCAAAGGGAAAGTAGGGTGAGAGATGGATGGTTTAATCCATAAAGGCCTGCTTCTCAACTCAATCAGAGGGAACACATGCATTACTATCCATCCAATGTCCTCCTAGCTTCTTCATGTTTGAGCCGGCATTCTATTGGAGTATGTCCTTACAAACTTCTAGCGCTTGACACTTACTGGTAGTTCAAAATATTTTATTACCAATTTGCACAGAAATCACATGGTTTATAGGTGAACAAAATAAAAATAAGGTAAATTTGCTTGCAGCTGTCTAAAACCAAACTGCATGCATATGGACTGTTAACTGAATGACGTATTACCTAATTCTGTTTAGGTAATAAGACATTCAGTTATCTAGAAATCTGTTAAGTTTTTTATTTGACTATATGTAAACTCTTGTATCTTTCTTAAAGAATAATACAGAAGAATGTTATTCAGTTCTTTTCTTTTTTCCCAATTACAATATGCCTCATTAATAGAATTTAAAGGATAAAATCAATTCCCTTGACCACAATCACTCTTGTCCTCCAAAATTAGTTCACTCACTACTATGTTGGATAATGTTCAAAATGAAGAGTATAGGATACATTTTTGTTAAAATGAATGATTTTACTTTGCATAGTGACCATAGTAAGGACAGTAAGAAGTCTTCCTTTAAGAGAGGAAGCTCAATAAGATGCCACAGCTATGAGATAAATAAATGTTAGGTACAATTTGAGAGCATCATACTTTACCTAAAGGGTTTTCGCTCCACAATGTGATAGAGCCGACCAGGTGCATATAGACGTCTTGGATCTCTGAGCTTCTTCTCCTCCAGTGTGCAGGTATCCTTTAAGCACATTATACATAATAAACAGGGCCAACTGCCAAGAGCAGATAATATCCACTGTAACTCATTTTAACAGCAAGAACTTAATTGCACTAATCCAATGCATACGCATGAAAAATTAAAAAAACTTATACTGTTCTGGTCAGTATTATGAATTTATTATATCATGCTTCATACAAGTCCCAAAAGCTCTAAATAAATACATTACAGGAGCAGAGAATTCATCAGAGAAAATAAATATCCTCACTGGTTGGAATCAGACACAAATTCAGGAAGAAAAAACTGCTTTTCCTGCAAGAGAAGTGTTCAGCTGATGATCAATGGGTAACTTAAAAATAGGCAACAAGTGAAAATCTTGAAAAAGCAGGTAATAACTAGTAGAGGTTTCAAAATGTTAAGGACTAACTTCTAAAGAGCTTAAACCAACCAGATTTAAGTCCAAGAATGACTTCCGTCTCTAGTGCCCCCTTGTACACATAAGCCTTTCAGCTTGAAGCACAGATGAAACATAGGCTCCATACGTCTTGTGCTGAAATTTAGTTTAATTATGCACTCTTGGCTTTGAAACCAAAGAATGGTTTTGTATCTCTCATAAAAAGCATTCCTCTAACTTATCCTACGAAAAGATTATATCAAACTTGTAAATAATGGAAACCCAAAAATTGTAGGAGATCAGGTGTTTGATTCTCTGATTTGAATAAATAATTTTGACTTTTAATTATTCCACAACTGCAGGCACATTTGAATCTCTACACACTGTTAGCCCTGCTGGCTTTGTAAAATTAGTCTTTGATGTCTTAAATAAATATCACGACAATCTAAATACCCTAAAAGTGTGTTTGGATGGAGAATTTTTAGAAGTTTAACTTCATTTTTTTAGAGAATTTTAAATACTCAATGACAAAATATGCTGTTTGGATAAAGAATTTAAAAAGAGATTGAAATTCTAAAATTTTGAGTAATTTGATTACTTAAAATTATAGAATTTCTAAAATGTAAAAATTTGAATTTCTTCATATTATCTCGTGTCTCACATTTGTGGCTATTCTCTTCATACTTCAACCTCAACTCTGATGATATGTGTGCTACATGCAATAAATTTGGTGATTTTGGTGGATGTAACGGGCTTAACCCATATTTTTGCTATTTTTATTCCTATTTATAAATAAACAACCCTATGCGTGTATTTTACATAAGGGAGATTAATCCTATAAATGGGCTTAACTCATCTTTTTGTGTTGTTATTCCTATCTATAAATAAACAATTCTATGTGTATTTCACACAAGGGAGATTAATCCTATATTTAACATAGTATCTAGAGCTAGGTTAAATCCTAGCTTTCCTGATGAACCCACTATTCATTAGTGACTTTTTCCATCGCAGTCGATGTTGTTTGGACCGGTGGAGCTCACCATCGGTAGACTCGCCTCGTTGTCCTTTTTCTAGATTTGTCCTTGTCTTGCTTATCGGAGCCTGTTTGTTCTTTTTAGGGTTTTTCTCTCTCCCCTTCGTCTATGGCCTCGTCTGTTGCCACTATGCCCGATCCGTCTATCTATACTAATTATGTCAATGTTCATCTGACGATTGACAAATTGGATGGAACTAATTATGATACTTAGGCCTCAGACATTACATTATGGCTTAAGAGTTAGGGTTATGTTGATCATCTTACCCAAGATGTGGCCAATACAATGTGCTTATACACCTCCACAAAAGGGGGTAACCGAGCACAAAAGTAGAAATCTTGTTGAAATCTCTCACACTCTTTTAATTCACGGTGACGTTCCTCAATGTTTTTGGGGTGATGTTGTGCTTAGTGCATGTTATTTCACTAATCATATGTCATCTTTAGTTTTAGAGAACAAAATTCCGCATTCTTTTTTATTTCCTCATGAACCTCTCCATCCCTTACCCCTTAAAGTTTCTAAGTCTACATGCTTTGTTCACAATATTTGTCCTGATTTGGATAAATTTTCTACTCGGTCACAAAAATATGTCCTTTTAGGGTTCACTAGATCTCAAAAAGGATATAAATTACGTTGGTTAGCATTTTCTCGACCAATGTTGACAAGAATATTTTTCGATTGATGTTAGTTCTTTTTTTTTTTTTCTTAGTTGATGTTCATTGAGATTATTATTTGATCAATGTCAACAAGAGTTGTTTCTCCATCAATGACAATAGTGTTATTTATAGCCCAAAATTGGTAAAAAAAAAAGAATTCCTATGTTGATTGAGGAAACTTTCAATCAATCTTAGCTAGGACTATTTTCAACCAATGCCAACTAATAGCGATTGAAAAGCTGGTCAACAAATAATTTCAACCAACAACAACAAAAGATTAACTTTTACCAATGTCACATTTGTGGCCAACATTGATAAAGAACATTACAATAAAATTTTGTATTTGGTGATAATTAAAATACTCTAATCAAACAACAATTAAAATTCAACAAATTTCAATTGTCTTATCCAAACAAAACATTTGAAAAACAAATGAAGCAATTTGAATTAAAAGTAATTCAAATTCAATGTATTTTAATTTCCTTGAAAACTTCATAAATTCTCTATTCCTAACACAATGTAAGGAGGGAGGGAAAGGAGGAAAATATGAAGATTTTTTACCATAAAAGTGATTTGAAGACATCTTCCAAAGCAGCAGTTGTTCGAGGTAAAAAATCATCCTGGTATGTCAAAGTAAAGCATGGAAAATTAGTGCACACAACTAAGAAATTGATAAATAAAAATAATAATCGAATATTATCCCAGGCGGAAACAGTTATTATATTAGTTCTGCGGAGCACACATTCATGTAATTGTCGAAATTTCTCAAAGCATTATTTTCATAAATCACTATATTTTTCTGGAAGCACATCAATTTTCTTATCGTTTCTCCCAAACAAATTCTGCATAGCAAATTGTATGAGTATTCATTCTCAAATTATTATTACTGCTTTAATCATTCAAAATCAGTATATCACATTGCGAGAGTATGATCATCCTAACAATTAATACAAGTTCATCAATTATCTAGGATCTAGTTACACCAACATATCTTCTAAACATGAAATAAATTCACAACACCAATTTAAGGAAAATCATTTACTAATTGCTAGACATGCAAATATAGATGTATTATAAAATCCATCAACACTTAACACCAGAAAGAAATCCAAGTAGACCCTCATGTCATTACATCATCAAGAGAATCCTTTTTACTTCCACCACTCTTAAAGTTGTCCAATCACCTTGTTTTTTTAGTAGATCCTTTCATGTGTACAAACAAGAATCCAGAGGATCCATTCACAACCTAAATGAAACGGCAGATTTCATGCATATATTAACAAACAATTTTGTCCTTTTATAAACATGACTACAATAAGTAAATCAGTCAAGTTGATGTACTAAGTTCAAATCAAAAGGAGACTGTCCAACCTGAAGTACAACAGAATTGATCACATCTGCATATCTTACAGCCAAGTTGAGAGACATACACCGAGGAGAAGCTATTGCAAAGCATCTTATCTTGCTTCTCGGTACACCCAAGTTGTCTCTATTATGAACTGCTAGCATTGTCAACAACGCCACCACCCCAGCCCCTAGAGAATGCCCTGTAAATATTAACATATAAGTTGGATTTTCTGCCACCAGCTTCCTGAGAACCTCATATTCTGCATCAAAAACCCATTCAGCTGCCTTCAATAACCCATTATGAACATAACCACCATGAAATTCCGCCTGCCCCAGCTTATTATCAAGCAAAACAAAATAGTCACTTTCCTTTCCCAAATTGAGTCCACTAACAGCCAGTATGATTTCAGCATGATCATGATCAAGGTATATCATGTATGGTGTAACACGGCCTTGGTTATTGCCATAGTCCTTCCGCAAGATAACCCAATCAGGATTAATGCCATAACCTCCTTGGGGAGCCCATTGAGGGTTACGAATATCATCCTCGTAGACAGCTAGGATTACCCGACAGATCCGAGGCACAGGCTCAAATTCTTGTGTAGTAGCCAGCCCCCAATTTTCACTCTCATAGCCTGCACTGTACAGACATTTTTTCCATGCCCAACGAGCACAGGCCAGACAATAAACACACTCAAGGAAAGGAAGCCCACACAAAAATGACATCAATGCCTATGTTCTATGCATGTCCACAAATCTTTCACAGCATAATAATAATTCATATAAATTACATAAATGGCTATGCTTAATGCTGTTCAAAATCTTACATACAAAAAAACAAGAAACTAAACCTATGCCACTAGGGTTTGATCAGGTAGTGATCAACAGAGTCAACTATATGTATCATTCCTAAAATGTATACTGAAAACTATTACTAAAATACTATCCCTTCATAGATGAACAAATATGGAAGCAACATACAAATCAAGGTTAAATTGAAGACGCATATGAATGAACTAAAAATGTTGACTTCATGTTGAATTAGAGTTCATAAACTCTTTTCTAGTGTACCCAGCTTGGGAGAGTTGGGAAAATCCAACAAATTCAGTTTACACAAAGCGTAAACTGAAGAATCGTTTTCGAAGGGGAAATTAAGCATTCGATGGATTGGGTTGGGGTGGGAATTGAAGCAGTGTGTGAAGATTAGAGAAATTGATGAAAGGAAAAGGAAAGAGCGAAAGAATTTAGGTGAGAGTGAGAGTGAGACAAACATAGCTGCCACTCAGTCAAAACGTTGAAGGGTGGGTTTAGAGAATATACTCACTCGAATCATTCTTTTTATTTTTCTTTTTTCGTTCTTAAGAAACTTAAGTATGTGTTAAGGCAATGGAATTAGGTTAAATTCAACTTAATTGGAGTTTAGAAATAAACATATATTATAATTTTTTTTAAATCAATTTAAATTTGAGATTAATTTTATTTTTAATAAAAAATATCGAACGTATTAGCCTAATATTTAATAAAAACTGAAAATTAGTTAGAGTATTCTGACTAGTCTGACATAACAAAGTTTAAGTGATAAAAACATTATATTTCTTGATGGTTTTTTTAATAAAAGAAATATGATTTTAAACTTTGGTTTATATAAGTAATTGGAAATACATTTCTTTGTTTTAAATTAATAAAGATGTGTTTGCTACAATGCAAAATTTTCACATTTTAAGATTAAGATTATGATTATTAGGTAACTAGTATTGGTTTGATTTTTCAAAATTATTTATAATATTTAGAAAGAAAATAAGACTAATTAATAACATGGTATCGAGAATCATCTCTTTAGAAAAATGCAATTGGATATGTTTATGGAATTTACCACAACATTAAACTATTTCACTTAACACCAACAAAACAAGATGTGTATATATAAAAAAACAAAACACAAAAAGAAAACATATAAACAAAACGATAATGCCTGGGCATTAGATCATCTAAACTAATAAAAGGATTACACAGTCTGATAAAATAGAATGTACCTAACATCCTAGTTTTTGTAAAGAGATTCATAATAAATATCACGAAAATTAATTTTATTTCTAATGTTATTAACAATTTTTATAAAATTGAATCCACGTCCTATTAGTAGATACAGTACAGCACTAATAAATTTTTTTATTATATTACTATTATAATTAATAATAATAATAATTATTATTATTAAATTCTTCTTATCTCAATTAATACTATTATTATTGGTAATAATAATATTATGATTATTGTAATCATTACTATTATCTTAATTATTATTGCTATAAATATTTTTGTTATTATTTTCATAATTATTATTATCTTAATTATTATTGCTATAAATATTTTTGTTATTATTTTCATAATTATTATTATATTTATTAATTATAATACTATTATTCTTATTATTTTAATTTATAATAATATTATTATTATCATAATTATTATTATTGTTCTTATAGAGGCCGGGAGGTTGTCTTTCTTCTATGTTCCTTGCGCTCTTGCTATCCGAGATTTGAATGTCATATGTGTCCTTGTCAGGTGGCTCCTATGGGAGAGGGAGGATCCCTGCAAAAAGGTGCTCGGAACTATTTTCTTAAAAAATCAAATCGTACCTGTGTGACTCTGGACCTTGGTATTTATGGAGGTCAAAATCTGTACGGGCTAGTTGTGATTGGTCGAGGTCCCTGACCGTGGCAGCCTTTTGTCAGCTGCCGTCAGCATTAGTTTGTTGAACTGTCATTTGTCATAGTCATACTGGGCGGCAACTAAGCAGATATGGACGTTTACTACTCGATTTATACCGCATAGTAACCGCCCATGTAAATACAATTATTATCTTTAATAATAAAAACTTAATTTTTATTAAGATTGTTATCCTAATTGGTATGAATTTTATTAATAGATATTAAACGATTAATTTATCAACATATTTTATTGACAAATTTTATAAATAGATAATTTGAATATATTGAGAAATTCATTTATAAATTTACGTTAATTATTTATTGATAAAATTTAATTTGTCAGTAATGATATTTTTATAGACAAATTTGAATTAATGGGTAAATCAAAAGTAGTTGTAGTGTTAGACAATATGATGTCTAACAATCATCCTTTTGTGCATTTTGCCTTCTATTGATGTATTTGGATTGGAGAGTAGATTTGTGGGAGTAAATTTAAGATGAGAGTAAATTTGAGATGAGAGTGCATGGAAAGTTTGATTGTTTGGATTAAAAAAAAGATGATAAGATTTGAGTGAAAAATTTATAAAAATTTGTGAATAATGTGATAGGTATAATAAATATTTTAATATTTTTTAATATATAAATTATAAATTTATTTTTTATAATTAAAAATAAAATATAATCTATTTATTTAATGTATTTTTAAAACATTATAAAATTACATAATTATTTTAAAAATAAAATTTAATTTATTATAAAATATATTAATTTAATTGAAACTGATTATTTTTTAAAATATAAAATAATAATTTTATTATTATTTTACAATAATAAAAAAATTAATATTATAATTTATTTTTATTTTAAATATTTTATTATTTTTATTAAATTATAATTTGTGTATATTATTATTAAATATTTTATTAATAATATTATATAAAATTTTATTATAAAATTTATATAA
>Ga0099824_1002522_pt1 | contig 26822 bp, 7 predicted proteins | sample SiratrowhiteBW_FD_76837 | JGI IMG/M metagenome (GOLD analysis project Ga0099824, IMG submission 76837) | Root nodule microbial communities of legume samples collected from California, USA - Siratro white BW | ecosystem: Host-associated > Plants > Roots > Nodule | place: USA: California...
TATATATAAAATATGACAATTCAAGATTTTAAGAGACTTAAAGGTAATGGAAGTAATGAGTGTTTTTAAATTAATAAAATAATTAAAATTATGATATTTTTATTTAAAATTTATTTTTTTGAAATTTTTATGATACAAAATTATCTATTTTTTTAAGTTTATTTTCTCAAAAAATAGAAACAAAAATATAAATAAAGAAAACAAAAAAAATAATATTTTTTCTTTACTTTTTGAACTCAATAAGGGTTGATCTTGCTCGTATGTGTTTTCATTGTTAATGGAAAATTAAGAATTCCGTAGTTCTAAATAGAAATTTGTTTCTTGGATTCATATTAAACTCTAAGCTTTGGGTGAAGTTGCTGGATTTAACACTGGTTTAAGGCTTAGGCTTTGTGTGAAATTGCTAGGTTTAACGCATAGGCTTTGTGTGAAATAGATAGGTTTAATGTCTACGTTTTGTGTTAAATTGCTAGATTTAATGCTTAAACCGTGTTAAATTGTTGGGTTTAACGCCAGCCATTAGAAATCCTTTGCCTCTTAATATCAAAAGATGTGCACGTTGAACACCCTCGGGTGTTTTTAATTGCATCTTCCCACCTTTTGACACATGAATTGTATCTCCTGAATTCGCACCTGTTGGTATAGTAATTTTAACCTTTTTAACGCCTTCAACCATCCCAGATCTTCTAAGCCCCTGCATGCTGGAAAAGTTTTTGGGATGGATCAAAAGGATGACCTTGCCAATTACAATAATAAGATGGAACTAATACATCAAATGACACGTGTTTGGTTCACCCTCTTAGATCTACTGCTAAAGTATCTAGTAAACCTTCAGCCAGTATTTTTGTTCTGGAATATGATCTCCAATGGTAAGGTTGATACGTGATATGAAACGAGTTCCTATAGTCTCACCATAGTCTCACTTAGTAGCCTCAGGACAAGAGCTTTATAATCTTCAGGAAAAGCAACCATGCACCACTTCCATTCTTGGGATCTTGATGATGCAGCAACCTTTGGGTCGTGGATGAAGCTGTGGCCAGACCTGGAGTTGGGAGGCAACTCGCCAATGCAAGAAAGCTTCAAGCACTCGATGATGGTGGTCTTGCCGGCACTGTTGGGACCAAAGATTAAGGTTAAGGGCTTGAAGAAGGTGATGATGTTCTTGTTCTCTGCATGCCTCGCCAATTCCCTATTCTTCGTCTTCTTCATCCATTATATTGCTCTCACCACATTAAATCTTTCAAATGGATATGCATGCATTTGTTCCTTTGTGGTTGTCATTTTCATGCACCTTTTCCTCTAAATTTTGTCACAACTCTAATAACAAATGTCCTTCCCATGGATCTGAGGGGTTGAACCGTGTAAAATTGTACGACACCGACGCCACGATTTTAACGGCGTTTGCGAATTCAGGAATCAAGGTGGTGGTTGCCATGCCAAACGAGCTTCTCTCGAACGCTGTCGTGGACCAGTCCTTTACCGACGCATTGATGCAAGCGAACATCTCCAACTACTACCCAGTTACGAAATCGAAGCCATCGCTGGGGGCAACAAAGTGTTCGTGGTCCCAACAATACCACCAAGTTCCTCGTAGCGGCCATGAAGAACGTGCATGCTTCCCGAACCAAATACAACACCAAAATCAAAATCTGCTCCCCATCATTCTCTCCGTGCTCCAAACTTCCTTTGTGCTCATCTTACCACAAAACATTTTTGATACAGTCAAATAATGATTGTGACGAGGATCAACATCACACATCATGTTCTTAGCATTCGTTCACCCTTTTGTAGATCAACTCTTTCAGAAACATGGAATATCCCAACCCTTGACAGCATAGGTATTCCTTGCCTGATATAAAGCTCATTTCGTTCAAGATAATAAGTATTTGTCTCTGATGTTGGATTAATTATTTTATGGACATACATAAATTAGTGATTTCTCTAGATTAACTTATTTGCCAAAATATTATATAATCATTATTGTTATTATTTATTTGGTTACATAAAATAATATTGTTTATATTGTATGAATATTTATTGGGTTAGTTGATAATAGGTGGGTAGAGCTCATTATTAATTAATAATATATAGAAGAGTCCCTACAACTGCCTAGAGTTAGTTTTTATTCTATCAATAAAGAAGACAGTTCTCTGTATACGCTTCTGACCTTGGAAGCAGTTTGTACACACTCTTCTCTCTTATTCTTTGTAGATAGGTCATTAATCAGGAAGGACAAAACTAACATATGATGAATCAAAGCTCTTTTTTATTTCAGGTTTCGATTCTTCTTATCTTTATATAATATGATGTTCTCATATGCCATAATCAGACTAAATTGAAAACCCTAATAAGATTATTTCTTTCAATTGGTATCAGAGCTCTCAATCATGAAAAATATCTAACAATATTATCAAAATTGATATTTTATCACAATCGAGCTCTCAATCATGAAAAATATCCAACAATATTATCAAAATATATTTTTATCATAAATTTTCAATAAAATATTACACAAGAAAATTTATTTCAGTTGTATATTGTTATTTAAGAGTTGAGTGCTTCTTGTCCCTATTCGTATTGTGGGCAATAAAGACACGGCTGTTGCAATTCCAGTTAGAGTTCAGAAAGCTTGTTGTTGCTGCTGGAATCGCTATGGGGGATTTTTTTTAAAATCTTGATTGCTTCATAATGTCATTTTTATTCGCGACCTTGATTTTGTTTGGTTTGACAATTTACTATTAGGGGAAATTAATCTTGTGTTATTTACTGATGTGTATATATGTCGATTCTTATTATTTAAAAGAAATTGTGGAGTTTCGAATTGGGTTATGATGAGTTAGTCATAATCGTAACTTGTAAATGACTTTTGATTTTAGAGGTATATGGTTACAATTTTTTTTTTTATTTATTGTTATAGTGGTTGGAGAGGAGATGATTCCTTCCTTTCTTTTTTTTTAGGGTAAAGTAATCACCACATGCTAAAACCAATGCTGAAATAAAGGAAAAGGGAGGACAACTGTTTTTTTAGTTTAAGATTTTGTAATTGGTGGAATTATTATGCAATATTGTGTCTGCTAGTATAATGCTTGTTGCACATGGGAATTGAGTTGTTGTGGGCAGTCCATGTAGGGGTTTAAATGGCACTTGTGATTGCAGTTGTGATTTTTATTTTTATTTTATTTTTTGCTCATAAACATGTCATTTTGCCAGTTATTGACCTTTATCATATTTGGTAATAGTGATAAATGAACTTACGGGATGATACTAATAACTTAGTGTTTGCAACTTGATCATTGCAACGTGGTTCATATTCCCACTCTTTTATCTTCAAGTGTATCACTTATTTATGTTGTGAGCATTCTATTGTTTTTCTTTTCTACTATGACTGTTTGAAATGAGTATGTATTACTGACATGCAAAGAGAATGGACAACTTTACTACATGACTTATTCTTCACAAATATTTTGTTGTATCTCATTTTCTATTTAGGAGAATGTCTTATCCTCACTCAACTTGTGTTTTTTCGCTGATATCTCTTATAAAATCCCTTTATAATTTTTCTTCGATAACAGAGATTTACTGCTACTTCAAATTTATAGTCATAGTCATGGCTATTGTTGTGTTTATGGACTCCAAAATAATCATAAGCCATTTTTCTTTCTTCAATTGTGGAAGAGTTTTGCATGAAAATATATGTGCGTATATCACAGTATCATTTAGTTATTTTTTATTTTTGTTGTTTGGTTTATAATGATGGGCTGTGATTTACTGTTTTAATTTTTGGGAGTAATAAATTTATTTTAATATTAATGAAAATATTTATCAGCAATTCAGGATGCATTGGTTCTACTATGAATTCTCATATTCAGTTTAAATCTTGCATCCTTTCCTAATATTTGATGTGCGTGACTTTAATTTGGGATAACGTATAAAAGTGAATTGCATTTAGGAATTGGAGTGATCATGATGTATTGTGTGACCCTATATCATTTATATGATTACGTGTGTACAACATGTTGGTGATATTGTAATTATTGATTTTCTTGTGTAATATTTTATTGAAAATTTATGATATAAATATATTTTTATAATATTGTTGGATATTTTTTATGATTGAACGCCTTCGCGAGACGGATTATGATGAAATATCAATTTTGATAATATTGTTGAATATTTTTTATGATTGAAAGCTCGTCTTCGCGAAACGGATTGTGATAAAATTTCAATTTTGATAATATTGTTGGATAGTTTTCATGATTGACGCACATTTTGAAACAGACACGAAAATTACTCTAAACATTTTCTGATCAAGAGCTTTGTGTTTTCAAAATAGAGAAAAGTGCCCTTCTTGTTTTGTGATCAAGATCATTCTATTCTCTTACATCAAGAACTGAAGTCTGATTGATTCTGGAGCTTTGAATTGACTGGGACTAATACAACACTGATCTGATCATCAGACTAAGCCTTTTATACCCTTTCTTTGTTACTTTTGTAATTTGTTGTATAAAAGTGATTGTATTGCTATGTTCGTGATAATTCTTTCTTTGTATTGAATACGGTTGTATTGTGAATTGCCTGGTGTGGTAATTCTGTTTGTATAGTGGGTTCTGTGATGTAGTTGTCTTGCTGAAGGGTTCAGCAAGGTGTTTTTTGGAATATACAGTGGAGTCTGTATAGTTCTGTGATTTGCTATAGGTTCAGCAGAGAGTTTGCTGTGGGAAACAGTGTATTCTTGCGGGTTGCAAGTGTTCGAACTTTTGTAAACTGATCAGTTTGATCTTTTATAATGCAAATCCTTATTATGGAGTAAGGGACTGGACGTAACCCTTGAGGAAGGGTGAACCAAGATACATCTGTGTGTTCTTGCTCACTTCTTTATAGTTCTTGTTGATTTTCTTGATTTTTCAGAATCTGTTAAAACTTGTTAATTGAATAAATTGCTTAAGTAACATTTTAAGTATTTTTGAAAACATATATTTTGTTTGAATACAGTCTACTCTAGTTATTTTTGAAGTTGTTCTATTTTCTAATTCATTGAGTTTATTCTTTAATAACCAGATTACTCATTTTATGTAAATCAACTATTTTCTAATTCACTGTATTTATTGTTCATCAATCTGTTTTTCCAGAAAGGTTGACTTTTCACAATATTTGGTTAACATCAAGTCTCATATATTAAACAAAATTTGTCTTGGTTAATAAAAGGTTTTTACAATCAATAAATCATATCAAACAAGTATTTGATTTAATTACTTGATTTCTTGATTTGATCTTCAAGAACAATCTTTACAGTACACTAATTTTTCAAGAATTGAATCTTGTCTTCAGTTTATTGTTTCTGATTGATTGATATTGTTTTGAAATTGATTTGAACCTTTGATGATTGCTTTTCATATCATCTAGAATAGTTTCTTTAAAGATTTATCATTTCTCACATTAAAAAGTATTTTTGTGAAAATTTTCAAAGGAGTTCAATTCACACCCTTCTTGAACTTGGCCAAAACTTATTTTACATGCACACGTCTTGATATTGCTTTTGTTGTTAATGTGCTCGGACGATACTCGCGCATATTCCCACAGAGTTTACAATTTTAAATCCCTTCACTAAGGGATTGACTGCTAAAGTCTTTATTGAGCATGTAACCTGTATGGGTGTAATGAGGTCTTTTGATGTATTGGTTTAGTGGGAGTTTTCTTTGTTGAATATGTACTTCCCTTTTGAACCTCATTTATTGTATTGTCATATTTATTGAGATGATTGACAATAATTATTTATTGTTGTGAGTACAATTATTTTGTATTGTCATATTTTTGTTTATTATGATTTCCACAATTGATTTTATTGCATAATTTTGAGACATTTTGGACCCAGTCTCTAATTGTTATTACAGTCAGATTGTTTTAATCTTATATAGCATCTTGGACGGATGATTAAGTTATAATTGTATATTTTGTATTGTCATATTTTGTTTATCATGATTTGCACAATTGATATTATGGCATAATTTTGAGACATTTTGGACACAGTCTCAAATTGTTATTGTGGTGAGATTATTTTAATCTTATATACCATCTTGGGCAGATGATTGGAACATATGATTGTGTCTATTTTGTATTGTCATAGTTTGTTTATTATGATTTGCGCAATTGTTGTTATGACATAATTTTGAGACATTTTGGACTCAATCTCAAATTGAAATTATGATGAGATTGTTTTAATCTCATATAGCATGTTGGGCAGATGATTGGGACATATGATTGTCTATTTGTATTGCCATATTTTTTTTATTATGATTCGCACAATTGATGTTAGGCATAATTTTGAGACATTTTGGACCCAGTCTTAATATGTTATTGTGGTGAGATTGGTTTAATCTCATATAGCATTTTGGGCAGATGATTGGAACATAATTGTATATTTCGCATTTATAAAGGTCACTCAAATGTAGGTGTTTCATTTCTGTATGATATCATCACTCCTTCGAGTGTGATTTTATGTAGTAATAAGATGCTTACATATTTCATTTTGAATCTTTTGGTTAGATATGTTGTAATATTTTGGCATTTTATTATGGTCACTTGTTGTGAGTTGTTCTAAATTAATTTTCAATATTGTGATCTAATTTATGTTGTCCAAGTGAGAGCAGTTTATACACACTCTTCTCTCTTATTCTTTGTAGAGAGGTTATTGATCAAGAAGGAGAAAACTAAAAGATGATGAATCAAAGCTCTTCTTTATATCAGGTTTTGATTCATCTTATCTTTATATAATATGATCTTTGGGATGTATGGAATTCTCTCGGCCAATCAACGTCACCCAGTGTATTGCCGTAAAGGCTATATCAATTCTTGAGAAGCTCCACTCAAAAGGGTTTGTGCATGCTAATGTGAAACCAGAAAACTTTATATTGACTAACCCAAATCAGCTAATGATAAGAAACTATATCTTATTGATCTAGGTCTAGCTTGTAGATAAAAAGAAGCATTATTCGGTCAGTATGTTGATCATGACCATGGACCCGATTTGTAAGGGAACTTTGCTGCATTGGATTCCACCAACAAAACCGAAAGTAAGGGGATGCAGTTCCCTTACAAATCGGGTTCGTGGTCATGATCAACATGTTGACCGAATGATGCTTCTTTTCATTTAGAAGCTAGACCCAGATCAATAAGATATAGTTTCTTAACATCAACAGATCCGAGTTAGCCAAATAGAAAGTTTTCTGGTTTCACATTACCATGCACAAACCCTTTCGAGTGGAGCTTCTCAAGACTTGATATAGCCTTTACAGCAATGCACTAGGTGATGTTGATTGGCAGAGAGAATTCCATTCATCCCAAAGACTAGGATCAAGCATGTCCATGACCAAAATGTAGAAATTTCCTTGGTAGCCCTTATAATGAATTCAAGGAATTCCATAACAACCATTCTTGTCACAACTCTGATAACAATTGTTCTTCCCAAGCATCTCAAGGACACCCAGTTTCGGTGACAAGAACAACAACATCGACATCGATCATGGCATCGAGCATATGGCATAGTGAAGCAAGGTGTTGGAGTCAACCATTTCCTTATTAGGAGTGAGGGGATCTAAGAAGGTATTGTTAGAGGAACCAAGCCATTGTTTCTTCCCTGTTCATTCTTAGTGTTTTCTCATCCTCCTTCACAATAGGCTTGACTTCTTTTCCTGATCATTATCATCAATTACATTCACATCAGATGGAGTCTGTTTCTCGATCTTTGTCTCCGCGGAGGAGGAAGAGGTAGTCGTGTATGAGTGATTGTTGGGGGAGGGGGGTGGAATGTAGTAACGGAGGCGACACCGAGGCAGTGACTGGTGTTGGTGCAGTCCAAAAGAAGGTCGTCGGAAACTTGCATCCATTACCTCCTCAACTGTAATTCTACCACTCTCTTTTCTTCTGTCGTAAACTTGCATCCAGTCTTCAAGTTCAGTTTAAGTTTGTGGTGTTGTTCCAATCGAGTGGGAGAAAGGTTTGGTGTCATCATCACCCTGGTAATCATTATTGTTCCCCTGAACATATCGGGTCTCTGGTCGTGACATCATAGCACTTTTGAAGTTCTTTAAAGCTACGTCCCAGTTCCAATCTTGCTCAAACAACAAACTCGCAGCGACGATGCCTAACAAGGGGAGCATGTGGAGGATTCCAACCAAGGTGTTGTTTATGCGGAACATTTTCATGGTGATGAAAGTACAAGAAAGATGAGTAGTAAAAGAGGCATAATTCTTTTATCTGTGTTGCTTACTGCACTAAATCATTTTATAATATATCAATAATGTCCTTATTATTTTTATTTTAAGATTTATATATTAAATAATTTTTTGTTAAGTAATTTTTATTCTCTCTCACACACTCAAAAACATCTCTATCATATGTAATGTAAGTTTTAACTACACGATAAATATGGACAATTATTTATTACACAATATAAATTTTTGTTTTTTCAATCAATTAAATATTAATAGTTATTTTATATTTTAAGAGTTTGTTAAAATGAGATATTTTATTGTTAAGATATTTACAACTTTAGTTTGTTAAAATAAGATATTTATAACTTTTAGTTTGTTAATACATTTTTTATTACACTTAATGTTTCACTCAATTGCATGTGGGAGAGAGAAAAACATTATATAATAAATAAATTTTAAAATAAAAATAATGAGGACATTTTTGACATTTTAATAATTTGTTAAGTGTAGGAAATAATTTGTATTGTGTAGAAAGCAATTGCCTTCTTTTATTAGGACACCAGAAGTGGGGAGGTAAGGGTGGTAATAGTGTTATGGTTTGTGAGGGAGTTGGCATGGAAGAGAAGAGTTGGTGTTGGGAGAGGAGAGTGAGAGTAGTGGTGATTTTTTTGTTGTTTATTTTTTTATCTTGTTTTATCTGTTTATTTTCGTTTTATCTTATTTTAATATATATTTTTATTAATTATTTTTTACTTTTTTTGGTTTTTTCTTTTTTTTATTTTAATTATTTTCATTTTTTAAAGTATTTCAATTTTTTAGTTATTTTAATTTTGTAATACCCTACAAAATAGCTATAGAATAAAAACTAACCTAGAATTTAGTTTTAGAGATAAATAAGATAATACCTATTTTTTTAACCGAACAATTGTCTAAGTAAATAAAAGATAGTTATTTACTTTTTATTTTTATAACAATCACCAACTCTTTCTCTCTCTAAGAATATATTCTATCTCTCTAAAAAGATATTATATTTTATTTTTATAAAAACTATCAACTCTTCCATTCTGTTTATAAAAACTACCAAATCTTTCTCTTTCTTTAAGAAGATATACAGTTTCATTCTTAGGAAAACTACCATCTCTCAAACAATTTCTTTTTAAAGTTTTCTACCTTCTCTCTAGATTTGTGATCTCATAGGTTATCAGATTGACAATCAGAGGACATCCCTAGATTTCTAGCGTTGTGATGTAGTATCAATGTTTGTGAATGATGTGGTGTGTGATCAAGACATAGTATCTTCAGGAAAGTATATACCAGTGTTGAGATTATTAAGATGTGCATTGCTTGGGGATTCTAAGGAGGTATCCTGACTCTACTAGTACATTGGATTAACATGGATGAAGATTACTAGTTGGTGAAAAGTCGAAGGAGGTTCATATGGTCCTGTCCGAGGTTTGAAATATGAGCCCGATCGGAGTAGGTCATATGGATTAACCCTGTGCATATGGGATCCGAGGTTTGAAATATGAGCCCGATCGGAACAGTTGGGTGGTATATGACAAGTGCACACCTCTGAGTCTAACTCAATGCACGAGTGTCTTCCAGAAGTATAGAGTCTAGTGTCTTTGTTTGTGAGTCAGTGTATGTATGATGTGAGATGAATTATGATAGATTGAATTGTTGTTGTTTTGTTGAGATAGAAATCCAATTTATAAAAATATATATTTTTTTAAAACTCTCTAGCTTACCCTTCTTTTTGTATGTTGTTTGTCTTGTTTTTAAAACTGCAATGATCATGTATATTACACGTGAGCAGAGAATTTGACAAGTGGTGTGAGTTCCCAATAAACTGATGGAGAAGCTTTATTTTATTTGTAATTTTTACGAAAATATTTTTATTAGATCTTGTGTGGAGAAGTATATTTTGAAATACATGATGGATGTATAAACTTTTATATTCAAGTCTATTATAAAATTTCTATGCAATAAAGTTCCTATTATATGAAAAATATGGGATGTTACAAATTTTATTGAAAAAACTTTTTATTCATTTTTATTTTTTAATTTTAGACACATTTTTTATTATTTATCTGGACAAAATCAGGTGTTGACATGTGTGTACTTTGAACCTTTGATAATATCATGTTTTCTTTTATGTGATTTTTATTTTTATAAGAAAATGTTTAATTAATATTTTGGATAATATGAGGAAGAACTTCAATATGAGTACACTAGTTGCTTGATAGGATGAGGATGAGATATAAATTTTATACTTAATGTGGGAGAATGAATGTGAAATTCAGTTTGGGGATGATGATCAATATAATCAAACATGCACTTGCCTCACCCTGTTATCATCCCTACTTATATGGCCATATCATAAGGTATTATTTCACTTTACATGTGCTTGACCATGCCAGCCATTTTTTAAATCATCTTGCAAGTTTCACTCTAGACCTAAACTTGAATCCTCTCTTACTATTTTGTCTCAGATCTACTCTTATGTCTCTTCCTTACTTGTTCTCGTGTTTGTTATATTCATTTATTATCATTATTTTTATTTTTATTTATTTTCAAGCAATGTATGAATTGGGTTTTGTTATTTAAATGTGTGTTGGAAATCTCACATATTTAGTATTTGATAAAGTCAAGTAAAAAGCAAAATCAGTCAAAGTGAAGACAAAGAATAGATGAAGAATTTGTGTTTAGTTTAGCTTGTGTGTGTGGAAGTTGATGGCTCAAGAGCAGAGGTTCAAACATCAATGGAGTTACTCAAGAAACCTTAACAAAATTAACTGGAATTGTTTTGAAAAAACATATTTTAAAAATTTTGTTTTTGGTAAAAATAAATCGATTTATCAAATTTTAAATCGATCGATTTGTACCAACTAACACATTAAGTAGTAATTAGTTTTTAAATTTATTTTAAAACAAACTGGAACAATGTTAAATAGAAGTGTTATGTACAATGTGAATACAGAAAATACAGAGAAAATACATTGGATATATAGAGAGAGAATTGCTTGAATTTTTCAAGAAGGAAATCAAGATTGGCTTTCAAAGAGGATCTTTGATCAAGAAGGAGTTCTTGAGTCGATTTTACTGGTTTTGAAAATCTCCACTGTACACGTCTTCTCTATCACATAGGGAAGAGTTCTGCAAATTAGTTTTGAACTTGTTGTTTCAAATTGTTTGCAAGAACATATTAGTTCTACAAACTTTGTTCAAATGGGTGTTGTTTGTATTGCTATAGAGGTTTATAGCGTTGTTGGCTTGTGTGTGTACAGTGTATTTGAAATTGTAGGGTGCAAGGTAGAAGATAACTGCATAGTTGTGTTTTGTGCAGGGTGTAAGAAAGTGTCCTGATTATAGGCTGTACAATTGAGTGTGATTAGTGAATTTTCTTTGCTTGTTGATAAGGAAGACTAGATGTAGTCCTTGAGAAAAGGTTAACCAGTATAAATCTTTCGTCTCTGATCTTTTTCTAATCTTCAATTCGCAAATTGAGTTGCTGCATAATTGAACATTCTGTGTCTAAATAAATAAATTGTTCTTGAAATAAATCAATTTAATTTTTCTTATTCAACATATTTTGTACTGTGTTTTAATTATGGGAATTGTCCTTACTATGCTCATTAAACTGTTCGGTTGAATCTACTTGATTTCTTTTGGTTCTTGAATTGTACAAATTGTATTTCACAAAATCCGTCTAATTTTGTTAACTTCTAGTTTATTCTCAAAAATTAAATTGGTTAGTTAAGTATTTCAATTGATTGTTTTTGTTCCAATGCAAATTTGAGAAATTGATATTCACTGTCTTGATTATCAAACTGATTGATTGAGGTGTGTAATTAACTGAAAATTCAGCATTAAAATTTCTTGAAGTTATTTCAATTGATCGATATGTAATTCAATTGCACAACACATTTCAATTGGATTGTATTGATTCAATTACAATATTAATCAAACTATTAAATCTAATAATCAAATTAAAACAACGAGTGAATATGTGGTTTGCGAGAAGAAATACAAAATACGAACCTAAAGGTTAATATAAATGGGAGAAACTCCGGGCACCGGATTAAACGAAGAGATTAGCCACTCATCATCATGGTTGGCATCCCAAATTGAAGTACAAAAGAAAACACAAATTGTGAGAAGAAGAAAATGCAAACGTGAAGAACAAGAACAAAAGAAAGACAAGTGAACTATATTCCAAAAGAAAACCGTCTAATACGTGTCTGCCGTCAAAAGTCTCATAAAAATATATCTTTTTCTCCCTTTACAATATGTCCCCAAAAATATAAAACCCTAATTCTAATTATTTTCCACAGCTAAGGCCTAGACTCATTCTATGTTGCTCTAATTTTACCTAACATTAATTATTTCGACTCAAAATGTCCATTTCATATGCCAATTTCAAGACTATTTTTTTCTATTTTTTCTTCTGAATTTGGTCTTGGCGCCTCTAATAAGATTTGTAGATTATTAATTATTTACAAAAATGACATAAAGATTAAGTTAATCCGAAATCCATAGCAAGAGTCATGGATAAAACATAATCAAATCTGGAAATTTTTTAAAAATTATATCAAATTGAATCAAAATTTTAATTAAAGCCTAATTAATCCAAATACAGAACAAATGACCCAAAGCCTAATAATTACTAATTTATTTATTTATTTATTTATTATTATTATTATTATTATTATTATTATTATTATTATTATTATTATTATTATTATTATTATTATGCGAAAGTGGTTAAATAAATAATTATCATCCAACCAGGACGTTCAACCAAATTAGGCTTTTCCCAACTCATTTTTTATTCGTTTTCATTCATTTAATCTCGACTAAATATTAATAGATCTATTTCAAATCAAAATCAAATATTTAACAAAATTTTCTGACGATTAAAATCAAATGCGTAAATGAACAAGCTCCCCGGGAGAACGTTTTTTAAATAATAGAGTCTCACTATTTCTGAATATAATCTTATTAATTGCATGTCAATTAAGGATTTTATATGCTCTAATCAGTTATTAATTGCACACATGGTTTTAGAAACATTATGAATCAATGTCTATATTGGGTTTCACTAAGGCAATTTCAAAACTCGACGTTATGAAATTTATGTTATTGGAATCTTTTTAAATTGACTCTGAATTGATTCATTCTCTTAATTGCTTTCAAATCAAATCAACAAAATCATTGATTAATTAATATATAAATCAAAGATACAACGCGTCTATGTCTATGACAACATTCATATTTTCTCTATTTTAAAAGATTTTCAAGCTTAAGGTTTTACTGATCTCTACTTATGAAAATTATTTGAAATAATTATACAATTTAAATTCAATATATTATGATGCTTTTTAAATTATTTCCTTTACATAATTAATCAGCTTTTATGTAGAATTAAGTTCATACTAGAAGTTTCCTATTGAAAGTTTAATGGCAATAGACGAATTATGAGCATTTGCTACAATCCAAAATTTTGTTTCTTGAAACTTCAAACGATAATATTTTGCAAAAATTATGTAAGAGACATCATCAAAAAGTTGAATGTCTACTATTGCAATACTCGTCTACCGTACCGTAAAATATATGTTATGGTAGAGCGTCACATAAGTTGAGCTATGTGATAATTTTTATAATTTTTCATTACTGTGAAATAATCTTTTATGAGCATTAGTTGTACTAAGTGTTTCTTTATTTTCTTAGTAGTCTTGATATTAAGAAAATATTGTGATTGTTTTAATCTTAGAAATATTTATATTTATATACATGTTATAACTTGAAAAGATTTGTACAGTTATAAATCGAGAAGTTTCTAGATTTTTTTTAAATGTTTATACATAATGAAACTTCTTAAATAGTTAGTTCAAAAGAGAATTCTATATAATTCAAATGTTAAAAATAAAGAAGTCTAAAATTATTATTTTTATACTTATTTATTCTTGTATTGAACCATCTTTACCGTCTATTCACTTTTTATAATGATTAAATTTCAGATTCTATTAAACTTTCTTTTAGAGTCACTTATTTTTACACTTTTAGGTTTCAACATTACATGTTTATTAATGACTAAATTTTTATATTAAAATACAAAATAAATAATTTAAATTATAATCATGGTTATTTTAACTTTAATATTAACGGCGACTTCTAATTTAAATTAATATTGTAAGTACTAAATTTTTTTAATAAATCATTTCCTTCTATAATATAATATTAAAATCTATTGCAGACAAGTTTTTAAAATTTAATTTAATTTGAAATGAATTATTTAACAAAATAGTAATTAAATAAAATATTATATACTGAAATATTGAAATTGTCTTATCATTAAACTTTAACTAACAAACTTATAAATCAAATATTAAAAAATAAAATAAAAATTGACGAATTATTTCATTATAGAGCTTAAATGTAAAATTTGACTAAAGTCCCAAAACTTCTAATGCTGACTTATTATTTCCTATCTCTATGTTTCTGTATACATATAAAATAACAGATCCTTTGTTTCCGTACTTAAAATGAATTTTAGTTTCATATTCCCACTCAATAACACATTTTTCTCGATGTAGAAAGTGAAATAAGTATTAAAAGTTAGAAAACTCAGCATATCGTTCTATTTTAAAATTCTGGAAATCCGAACACTACCTAGTGCCTAGTAAACAATTATTCCAATACTCTTGTTTAATTCAAATAAGGCGTCCAATTATAATATATATATATATATAATAATTTTAAAAGTAAAAAATATTTATTTTATGAATTTCATAACTTATTTTTTGCGTACTGAACCTAAAATATGAATTTTTTTCCTAAAGAATTGTATATACCTTAAACTTATTTTTTAAATAACAAGCCGTCTTAGCTCAGCTGGTAGAGCGCGTGGCTTTTAACCACGTGGTCGTGGGTTCGATTCCCACAGACGGCGATTTTGTTTTAACTGGTACGAAATCTAACGTCAGAAATAATTAATAACCACCTTTTTTGGTAACAAAAAATTAACTTTACAAAATAATGTAATTAACACAAATTTAATTTTTATGCACAATGTTTATGGCGTTTCAGATCAAATAATCGCAAATTATAAGAATTTTAACTTATAAAATAGTTGTTATTGTTACATGAAAGTGAAAGCAAGTTTTTTACCAAACAAGTTTACATGTAACTGCTAGTTTGGTGACCATTAATTGATATGAATTTGTACTTATATATAAGATAAATTTGCAAACTGCCTAATGCAGATATTTTTACATCTACAGTAATTTTGCTAAAACATTGTTAAAATTTCAACTTTAAAATTTTAAATTTAGGTTATGTTCAATATTTTTTTGAATTTAAACTTCACATTTTCGAATGATTATTTATTTTTTTGAAAGGTTTACTTATTATTCAATTTTATATAACTAGTCGTTGGACTATAAGTTAAAAACTAATTGTAAAAAATTGTATAAGTTTTACTTTTATAATATTAATCTTGAAATCATATTCTTTTAAGACTGATTCTCAAACCAAAAATTACTATTTTGTATAAGATTATTTAGTGTTACATTCTCATTTATTTAAATTAAAAATATAGACGCTGTTAGTTTAACGAAAAGAAAACTTAAATTTCATGCTAAACACTTCGAGAAGATAAAAGACATTTAGCACTCATTATATAACAACTATACAAACAATAGTACGAACAGAAAATGTGTTGTCTTTGTACGAAATATTTTGAAAGTTTTAAAAAGTTTACAATGTAAATTTTTTATTTTTTGTGAAAAATTAAAATGATTTGTGTCTAATGAGATGATAAATTAAAAAATGACTTCATTAATATTTTAGTTTCATTATTTATTTATTTAATTATTAATAAAAAATGTAATCATTTCTTTTTTTTAATTTTAACAAGGTAACAATGTCATCACTGTCTATTTAATAACTAGAAAATAATTAAAAAAATGAAAATTAACAGTTTTTGTTTATACATAATATAATTATGTTGCAAGACACAGTGACAATTTATAAAACTAATCACATCAATTTCCACAAACAAAAATGTCACGTTGTTGCAATTTTAAGAATTAATTGTACCTTCAAAAGGGTTATATTTTTACAATTTTTAAATTGAGAAACTTGATTAAATATTTTATTAGTAGGAGAAAAAATAAAAATAAAATAATTAAGAAAAATAAAACTTTACATTATTAACGTGTTTCAATTAAACTCTTCATTACATGAATTTTTAGACTTAAAATTTACTTTTGTTTTAGGAGGCTTAAATTTACTCTGTAATCCTTAACGTTCATATAAATGTGTAATTTTAGCGTCCAGTGGTAAGCTAAAAATTGATTTAGTTACTATTTTAGTTTCATTATTTATTTATTTTATTTCATTTAATCTCATTATTAATAAAAAATTAATTAAGGTTTTTAATTTTCAAAAGATATATAATCATATCATCACTATTTATTAAATAAGTAAGAAAAATTAATAAATAAAAATGATGATTTTAATTTACACATAATAAAATTTTAACAAACAAAAAGGGCATAATGTTACAGTTTTAAGAATGGATTGAAAGTTGAGAGGACTATACGTATACATTTTTATAATTGCGAGACTTGATTAAATCTTTTATTAACAGAGAGATAAAATTTAAAATAAAAAAGGAAAACTTTACAAGAAATTTTAGTTTTCATCAAAAAAATTAATTACATATTTAATTTCCTTAATTTTTAAAATTAAATAACTTTGACCTACTATTATTACGTTATCAATCTTGTTATATTTTCTTCTTTACCATTTGAATCACATATGAATTATTAACAATAGTTACTTAATTTTAAAAAACACAAATATATTTTCTTTCCAAAACTCAAAACTATACTTGCTAAACTTGAATTAATTTAAGGCCCTTCTTTATTATATAAAATGAAAAGATGTATTTGAATGGAGTCCGACAAAACAACTAGGTCAAGAGTATCCGTTCAAGATTTCTTTCAAGAAACTTTCCCATCTGAGGACTAAACCAAGAATTCTTCTAAACTTTACATCGTCATAGCCACGCAAAGAACTTTACTACGAGAATCTCAATTCTCAAGTTCAACATAAAGATAATTTAAAGTAAGAATTATTTTTCACTTATATTATAGATTGATCTTATTTTTTAATTAATGTAGAATCTTCACCCATCTTAAGTTGGTGTTGTAATTAAATAAATGATGAAACACAATAAAAAATGGGTTTGTTTGTGAGAAGAAAGAGAAGGAAAATGTGGATGGTATTGAAGGAGAAAACGGTGCATGAAAGTGGAGGGGACAAAGGGAAAAGAGAATAAGATGATAGCCGCAAAAATTGACGATGATGGAGCCGAAAGCAAATAACGTAGCTAGCATTCATTTTCAGCAATCAAGCAGATTCTAGTACATAGCTTCTTAATTATTGCACTTCTGAACTCGCATGCATGTCGCTTAGTGCCCTCAATCCCACGCTTATGCTTCATACTTCAAACTTTTCTCAATCCAACGTCAGACCAGATTTATTAGTTAATATTATTCTTTTTGCACTATCACCCTATTTACGATATAAGGTAAAATTATTGTTAGGTATACTGTAAAATTGTTGTCAGATATATTATTATCAATCAAAGTCCCACAAGTTTCACATTAAATAAAAATAAAAAAAAATTAAAATAATATATAAAAAAATAATCCACAAATCTGATATAATTTTAAGTTAAAGATTGCTTTATTTTCTTGTGGTATGATTTTTGTTTCTGATGTTTTCTCTCACTCTATTTTCTCAACAAATAATATTGGAGTCAATGATTCATGACCGATTAAATCAATACAGATTTTCCTTCTCGATTTTCTCAAAACTGGTGTTGAATTATTTTAGTTTGGAACAAATTTCGACCTCAAAATTTACTTTAAAACTTGTATTATGCTGCCACACAATTGAGTTGAAGTGTTTTTTTATGGTTTAGCTTTTATTTGGCAAACCACAAAGTAAGAAGCTGGGTGAGGGTTCCACATGTGTACGTTATCTCACTTATAGTTCCTTTTTTATTCTTTAAATAAGTAGCATTTTCTTATTCCCTTTTCACCTTTCTGTTCACTGTTTCTGCCACGTTTCCATCGAAGGATAATGATTGATCTTTATTCAACCACGTATCTAAACTAAAGAACTTTTAGTGAAATTAAGAATAATAATTTATCTTTACTTAACCAAATATAAAAAATAAAGGTTTTTTAGTGAAATTAAGTTTCTTTTTTTCTTTCTTCGAATCTTGGTCTGAAAATTAATGCTTCAAATGTATTTGGTCTATCCGCTTTGCTTCCTTCCAATCTAGGTAAGTTTTTAGGATTTTCCATAGTCATGGGAAAGGACAAGAAATAATACTTATAATTCATCATTGAAAAGATGAACTACGTTTATTGTTGCTTGAAAGACATGTTATGCAACTTATGCGGTCCCAAAAGCATTATGTTACAAAAATTGTGCCATAATAGGAAACATGAAATGAAGCATTAAGAACAAGGACATCCACTAATGGAATCCTCCATGGAGAAGAAGTCACATGTGGATACCCTTAAAATGGAAGAACAGTGAGATCATGTAGAAGGCACAGCACATTAAAAAAACAGAGAAGAATGATAAGCCAACCTCAAATGAGCCACAAAGAATTGAGAGCATTTGATAAGAATCAAATTGATTCAATTCAATAACATTGTGTTTGAATAGGACACTTCTTAGCTAATAACCTATTTTTAAAATAAATTTGAAATTTTTTATAATAAAATATGTTATTTTTTGTTAGAAAATTTTAAAAGAAATTGTAATTTTGAAAATTCATAAGGGTAATTTAATTAAAATTAAATAGTTTTAAATTTCATTTAAAAACTTGAGAATTTGAATTTTCTTTTTATACTTTTTTCTTTTTTTTGTCTCTTTAGACTTTGTCCTCAACTTGACATTTACTACGTTGGTTTGATTAAAACAACCCAATTAATGTTGGAGCATCATTTTCAACATTTTTTTTTACTAATATTAACATAAATTTCTTTGAAGTTGAAAACTATTGTGATTGTTTGTCAGTCATCATGATCAAGATTAGTTTGTTTTTTTTTTCAATGATAATAATGTTATCAGGATTTGTTTTCAACATTAGCTGTATTTTCTTGGGTTAATATCAAATATGATCTTTTTTATTAACATTAATAAAGGTTATTTTAATCAATGTCAATCATGATATTTTTGTTCAATGTCGATTAAAGTCTTTTTTATCAATTATTGTCGACATTATTTCTTGATTAACGATAGTAAGGATTTTTTGACCCATTGAGATGTTTATTTCTTGTCGTTGTTAGCTTGGTTTTTTTTTTTTTTAACGACAATAAGACTGTTTTTTTAACAAATGTAAGTTAGAATTTTTTTAGTTATCTTTTTGTTTAAATTGTTGAGATTATTTTCCGTTGATGTAAAAGTTGTTAACAATGCCATTAAGATTACTGTTTGGTAGATGTAGGCTAATATCCTTTAAAACGTCATTAGTGTTATTTTTGAGTTTGTTTTGGAGAGGTCCCCAATGTTATATTTTGTCCAAAGTTGGACTGATATTTTTTTTTTTCTAATTTGAATGGGAAGCTTTTTACTAGGATTGTTTTAGTCAAAGATAGTTGAGAAGTTGGGGTGATATTTTTTTTCCTAATTTGAATGGAAAACTTTTAGTAAACTTTTACTAGAATTGTTTTAGTCAAGATACTAGAGATAATTTTTTAGCTAACAGTCGTAAAAAAAAACCTAACTAACAATCTCAAAAATAAAATACTTCAATCCATGCCAACCAAAATAATTATAACCTATATCAACAAAAAAAATAACATTGACCAATATGGATTAAAGAACATCACCAACAAAAACTTTTGGATTATTAAATATTTTTAATACTAAAATAAAGTTTTTATATTTAGTAACCATTGAAATACTTTATACAAATAAAAAATGTAGAATTTAAATCACCTCATTAAAACAAAAATATTTGAAAAAAAAATTGCATAATTCAAAATAAAAATAATCAGTATATTTGAATTTTCTAAAATTATGAATTTTTTTTATCTAAATTGGTGTACAAAAGAGTTTGATCTTAATTATGACTAAAGTGTCTTGATAAGGGTTTTTTAATCACATTTATACAATAATGAAATTTAAACATAAATCTCCACAATTTCAATGATCCATCCATGGTTAAAAATACATCCAAACATATCAAATTGAGAAAATAAGCAAAGATACTTTTACATCCTTAAATCAAGTAAGTTGGTGTAACTCTTGTTTTCCATGGTTTTCAAGTATCACCTATTAATCTCGATTGTCCTAAATTTTAGCTTTTGCCATAGGTTTCTTTAAGTTTTTCCATGACTTTCTCCATTACATAGAATTAGGTCTTGATATCCACTTGGTAAACCAACAAGACTATTATTATAATTACCAACCCAAGAGACAAGGAGATTATCACCAATAATGTATTCCATATATAGTTAGATTTGTATTATCATACATCCACCAATGATAGAAACTAAAAATGATTTTTTTCAAGTGTAACAAATACATATAATAATTTTTAAGAGTTAATTCCTTGACAAAACCAAATCATGTTCTAATATATGAGATGGTTACTATGTTTGACAAATTAGAGGATAAGTTGCTGAGTTTTTTGGAGGGTATATATTGACAAATTTGACATTAATGAGTCATGAGAAGACTCATATAAGAGATCATGACATTTCTTAGAGAGTTCATGGGCTGGGTTGGATTTTTACATTTTTTTATGTTAAATCTAATCTAATGCCATCCAACTCATTCTTGAGTGAGCACGATTGGGTAGGGTCAGAATTTTGAAAAACTTTTTTTTTATTAGGATTTATAATTTTTAACTATCAACCTAATTAAATATCACAACCTATATAAAAATTAAATCAAGAGTTCAAGTAATTTGATAAGTCAAGTCATAACAAGTTTGTCCAAACTAATTTAAAACATGAAAAGAAAAACATAACACAATTTGTCCATGACACAAATATATAAAAGTGGATCTTGAGTTGGGTCTTGGGTCACCCATACTAAACACATCACCCAATTCGTATAAGAGTGGGTTAGTTTGGGGTGGTTCGGGTTTGACCTGGGTTAGATTGGGTCAAGTTAAATCATCAGGTAACCCGACCCAATGAACACCCCTAGACATCAGCTTTAGTTCTAAACCTTAAGCAATAAGTTTTTGAGTATTTTCTCTTTATATGTTGCTCTTGTTACACATTTCTATCTAATGTGAGACTCCAACTCACACTTAACTCCAACATTATGTTCTAGATTACACATCATTTTGCATCAAGGAAGTATAGTACAATAAGGAATGAACACCTTTGCACTTAATTATATTTATGAAATCATAAACACCTCTTACATTACCTGACTCAATATACATGTGAAGAAAAACTCAATTTTACTAGAATATATATTTTCTAATTAGAAGTTATGAAGTGATGTAAATTGTCGTAATTTCATTTTATCCCTTGTGTGTACACAACAAAATTATATGGTATTTAATAGGTGAATAACATATAACTAAGAGCATATCTAGCAGAAAATGTTTATGATTTGCTTAGGGTAAGCAATTGTTGTTTGAAGTAACATTTTTTCACCAAAACATTTGTATGGTACAAGATTTAATGTGTTCGATGATCACAAGAGTTTTAAATGTTTATTTAGTCATAAATAGTTGCGTTAGATCCAATTTCAATGGACCCTTTGTTTGGTTTTGCGTGCTTAAACAACTAAGTATAAAATATAATTTTACGTGATCATGTCAGACATAACAAATTCAATCTAGCCCAACAAACACAATTCGTTTGGCTGGATAGATGCAACCACTATTTAAAATATGCTTTGTTTGACATATGCAAGTGTTGTGCACATGCATCGTCTAATAAGCTTTTTCTCAAACAAACACATGTGAGTATACTTAGTTAACTAAGTTTTTGGTTAAATAAGACAATAGATATACTTGGTCTGATAGACACAAGCTTTAAACATTTCATAGTATATGTCAAACTTTAATAAATTCTTATTTGATGTTAGGGATTATACATTTCTTCCTTCTTTCAAGAAGATCTCGCAATGCCTTATCAAGATCAATATCTCTTGAAGAACATGTTGAGGGTTGTTTCATGTTGTAGAGTCAGTCAGTTGTGTCTCCTATGCTTTGATCAAAAGATGGAGATAAACCCTTTCCTAAGCTTGTGAAGCTCTGCCATGTTCTAGAGGTGTTGCCAAGAAAGCCACACACTTTCGATGCTAAGTCAAGGGCATTTAATGTGTCTTCAAGCTTCAATGTGTGCTCATATGCAAGAAATAGTAGCAGAAGAAGACCCTCATAACAACTACCAAGGATGCGCAATGACTCTTTTCTTATCAAGATCTTTATATAAAAGATATCTTTGAAAAAGAAAAGTTGAAGAAAGTCTTGAAATAAGAATGAACATAAGATCTAAAGTTCCTTAGCCTTAAAATTGTAAGGAAGAACATTATTCGTGGTCAAGAGCAATTTAAAAGAGTGATAACCTTTGTATACATCATAAGACACTACCTCCTTCTAGTGAGCAAACATGTGATCTTTTATATCACAATCTTTGTAAACCTCTTGGTCTCGTTAGGTGTGGTTGTTGTCTAAATAATATATAGTCTTATTCACGGGTGATTGAGTTCCAAACAAAAGTCGATCTTAGCTAGAAGTAGTTACGTTGATTGTGGTCCAAATAATAATCAGTTTTAAACAATAGTGGTTGAGGTCTAATACTTATATGTCTCTTGCAGCATCAATATGCTTAGTGAAACTCAATCAGTTGATTGAGAACTGGACATAGTCTTTATTACAAACGAGCCAATATAAAAATCATAACGTAAATCTTTTTGTCCTTTATTTTTGTTCATTGCATATTATCATATTGCACTAACTAAAAGAATGAGTTTTATGAAAACTATCTTTAGAAAAATAATTTCAACAAAAATAATCTGTAAAGTAAAATCATCGTCTAACTATTTATTATCAGACAATACTTTGCAACAATTTCAAAAAGTTTTAAAACATAATTCAACCCTCTCTTCTTATATTTTGACTAGTTTTCAAAAGTTGAATATGATATAGCGTTGATGGATGGAGTTCTTGAGACATTATGATTTTTAGCTGAATATAATCTAGGGAAAGTGAATGTGGTTGTTTATGCCTTGAGATGGAAGACAATGTAGGTACCTTGCATGATGATCCAAGAGTTGGATTTACTAAAAGCCTTCAAATATATGAACCTCGATGTAATAATGACATATGATCAAAATTAGTTGCAACATGTTAGTTATAATTAATGATTTTCTTGGTATGATCTAGGAAAAAGAGTTGTATGGTCCTAGTTTGAGACATACTATAGATTTATTAGGTATTGATCAAGCTAAGGATTTCTTAGTTAGATCACATGGGATGTCAAGGTTCAGAGATGGGATATGTATGTTTATAGATGATGGGTTGAGAAGGATAATTCTAGATGAGAGTCACACGAGCAACTTGAGTCTTCATCCTAGTATAACGAAAATGTATTAAGATTTAAAGAAATTGTTTTGGTGCTTTAGTTTGAAGGTCGATGTAGCCAAATATGTTTCCTCTTATTTCACTTGTCAAAGTCAAAGGTTGAGTATTAAAAAGTAAGCAATATGTTGTAGTCTTTTAAATGAGATAGCGTTTCTATAGACTTTGTTACTTATTTATCATAGACAATATGAAACACTATATTGTGTGAGTCATTGCAGATAGACTGATGAAAAGTGCTCGCTTCCTACTAGTGGATTTGAAGATATCTACACAGAGATTGGGATAATTGTACATCAAAGAGATTGTTAGATTGTATGGAGTTCCTAAGAGTATAGTATCTGATAAACATCCTAGGTTTGCTTCTAGCTTATAGAAAACTTTATAGGAAGTTATGGAGACCCGATTAAGACTTAGATTACCTTCCTCAAATAAATTGTCAAAGATATTACACAGTCTTTGAAGGATCTGTTGAGTACATGTGTGTTAAATGATCATGGTAGTTGGGATGAGATCTTGTCTTTGGCGGAGTTCATGTATAATAACAGTTATTGGACAAGTATCAGGATGACTCCATGAGACTTTATATGGTAAGAGATGTAGGACATCTTTATGTTGGAATCGAGATTGTGAGATTGTCTTGACAATACCAAAGTTATTGTGCAAATTAATGAGAAGGTGTGAAAGATACATGATCATATGAAGACTTCTTATGCATACTAGAGAAAAAGAGCTTTAGAAGTGATCATGTGTTTTTTAAGGTTTCTCTTACGAATGGTGTATCTTAAGCAATAAAAATCTAAGTAATCAACACCTAAGTTCATCCGGTCATGTTAGATTATGCAAATAATAGTTTGTGGCTTATGAGATTGTTTTACCACCTTATATTGCCAAATTTCTTAACATATTCATGTATCTCACGTGAGGAAATATATAACTGATCTAACTTATGTATTAGAACTTGATAAGATTCATATCAGAAAAAAATTTATCTTATGATATTAAACCAAAGAGGGTCAAAGATCATTGAATAAGACAACTTAGGGATACTAATATGATCAAGGTATTATGGGACCTAAAAAGACTGGTAATTTTGTGTAGGAGTTAGAAGATAAGATGAGAGAGTTTACCCTTATCTTTTTCCTAGTGAGTTATTTTTCAAGTATGGAATTTTTTATTTTTAAGAGAGAATGTAAGACCCAAGTTTTATTTTAATATAGATTTTAAATGAATAATGATTTGAAATTTTAAAATAAAAGTTACATGTTTATTTCTTATTTTATTCTAAAATCTTATCTGTCTAAAACTATTATGCTTATACTACTTTTAAAAAAATAAAGATTATGATTGTCGTTATGCAACTAGATCATCTTTTTGAGAAGTTTGAATGTTAAAGATTGTTGTTGACAAATTAATTCATGAATTTGGTAAGAATTTGATAAGTAAATCACCCTTACTAAGATTTTAATTATTTTTTCTTCTAGTCTTTAAGTTAATTGTTATGAGAAGATGCTCTTACCGTAGGTTTTGCTTTGGTAGATTACCTAGATTCTTTCAAGTTGCTGAAAGTGGCTGAAGAAAAGCTTTTTTTAGCTATACTTCAATCCACGTAAGAGGAGTTGATACAATAAATACGATTGATATATGCTTATGTTTGTATTTATATATATTTATATATATAAATACAATATATATATATATATTGTATGTATGTTTTTATTTTAGTTATATAGACTAATGTATGCATAACTTTACAACTCGCTGAGAGACTCTATATGGCCAGAACAAATATCAAACATCAAACCATTACACTTGCAAAGAATTTTCCTTAGCTAGAGGATAGGTTAAGCGTGCCATGGGTAGAATAAAAAAGATTTGCATATTTGAATTCTATGGAACACTAAGCTTTAAACTTTACTTCATGAAAAGCCTTCTCCACACGAGGTTTCTCACTCTTAAACACCACACTTCCATGTGGATCCAGATAGACTAAGTGATAGCTAGCTAAGCTATTATCCCACCCTTTCTAACATTAAGACTTTTAACAATTCCTAAATGATGTCAAAAGTGAGCATTGTAAGTCTCAGGTAACTATTGTTGAACACCCCCACAAATTATAACGTTGTCAAACCTCATATTAGAACAAACATCCACATATTACATGACATGTCTAGTTCCAAATTACAGAAAGGATAGGATAAATCATTTTCATAATATAATATACTTTTAAGGAAGCTTTCAAGTTCCAAAATAATTTAAATATGTATCCTTAATAGAATAAAATTCGGTTGATCTCCTAACCACTTCCGAAAATCATGTTTATTAGAGATAGAAATCACACGATTGATTTTGTTAAACAGGTCAAATACTTAGTTTTTCTCCCAAGACCATCATTAGCAACACGTGGGATGAATTCATAACGAGTAACCGAAAACATTAATAAACATGTTCCACAAACTAAATTCAGATAAAAATAGTGTTCATTTGAATGCACCAAGTCACTCCTCCTTTATGTATTTTCTTTTTAATGAATCTGAATTCTTTTTCGATCGAAAATTAAAGGTTGCTAATTGAAAGTGACCGAGTCTTGGTGAACAGAAATGTCTTTCATTTTTAGGGTTTACAAATAAAATTAATGTCACAATAATGGGGATTGATATCTTTATTTTTTTTAATATTTTACTTAACTATTGCAACTCTTTCAAAAGGAGTCTCGTTTTCTATTTCATTTTGATTTTGATTTTACTTTTTATCCTAAACTTTCACTTTGGTCACTTAATTAACATGAAACGGTGAGAATTAAGTAATTTTTTTAATTTGATTCTTTCAAAATGAAATAAACATATATATATATATATATATATATATATATATATATATATATATATATATATATATATATATAAAATATTACTATTTAATAAAATAAATTTTTAGATATTTTATATATATTATGTGAGAGATATATA